>Ga0364867_10028_pt1 | contig 95104 bp, 91 predicted proteins | sample ExccelAu500001D4_3_FD_206915 | JGI IMG/M metagenome (GOLD analysis project Ga0364867, IMG submission 206915) | Enriched cells from Trout Bog Lake Hypolimnion, Wisconsin, USA - BchlTB.Aug13.5000.01.D4 | ecosystem: Environmental > Aquatic > Freshwater > Lake > Hypolimnion/Profundal zone | place... | reverse complement strand
GGCAATCTCAACACAATCAGGAAACGGAAAGAAAGCATCAGAAGCCATGACGGCCCCATTCAAATCAAACCCAAAAGATTTTGCTTTTTCGATAGCTTGTCTCAAGGCATCAACTCGGGAAGTTTGTCCAACTCCGCTGGCCAATAACTGTTTCCCCTTGGCAAGTACAATAGTATTCGATTTTGACTGTTTAACCAAGCGATTGGCAAACAATAAATCATTTATTATAGGAGTATCGGGTGAAATCCTGGTTACAGGCTGAAGATCATCTGCCGTTTCCTGTTTCAAATCGCGATTCTGCACAATTACTCCATTAAGTACACTACGGTATTGAATGGCTGGCGATTTGGCCTCTTTCCTGACCAGAATAATCAGATTTTTTTTCGATTTCAGCAATTCCAAGGCTTCAGGATGATAATCAGGTGCGATAATCACCTCAAAAAATATTTTCCCAACCTCTTCGGCTGTAACCTTGTCTATACTCCTGTTGGTTACGAATATACCTCCATATGCAGAAACAGGGTCACCGGCCAGCGCAGCAAGGTAAGATTCATAAACAGTTTCGCGTGATGCACATCCGCAGGCATTATTGTGTTTGAGAATTGCAAAGGTAGTATCGGTAAATTCATCGATTAAATTGACAGCTGCATCAATATCAAGCAGATTGTTATAGGAAATCTCCTTCCCCGCAAGCTGGTCAAACATACTATCAAAATTTCCAAAGAAAGCACCTTGCTGATGTGGGTTTTCACCATAACGCAGGTGTTTTGAGGTATTGAAACTTTGACGGAACCGTTCGGGCCATTCACCGGCAAAATAGTTGTAAATAGCTGAATCATAATGCGAAGAGGTAGCAAATGCTTCAACGGCATACCTTCTGCGATCAGACAACGTCGTTGAGCCATTCCCCGATTCCAGCAATTCAGAAAATGAAGCGTATTGTCCCTGATTTGAAACGATAATTACATTATTGAAGTTTTTAGCAGCACCTCTGATTAATGAGATTCCGCCAATATCGATTTTTTCGATGATTTCAGCGTCTGCAGCTCCCGAAGCAACAGTTGCTTCAAAGGGATATAAGTCAACAATAACCAGGTCAATTTCAGGGATTTCATATTGTTCCAGCTGAGCAATATCACCCTTGTTTTCACGACGGGCTAAAATTCCGCCAAAAATCTTAGGATGTAAGGTTTTCACCCTCCCTCCAAGGATTGAAGGGTATGAGGTAAGCTCTTCTACTGCCGTCACTTCAATATTCAAACCTTCAATAAAATCCTTGGTTCCTCCTGTAGAATAAAATTTTACGCCCAGATTATCAAGTTTTTTAATAATTTCGTCCAATCCATCTTTATGGTATACAGATATTAAGGCCGATTTTATTTTTTTCAATTCACTCATTATAAATTTCTTAATAATTTTGTGCAAAGCTAATAAAAACCTTTAATTTTTAGCGTTTTTTTTCATTATGCTTTTGTCATTTTTTATCAGTAGATTTGAAAAATACCCGCTACATTGCAATTAATTCCTAAATTTAAAGGGTGAAAAAACAACCTTATGATTATAGTTCGCCTGATTCTTGAAAGTTTTATATTTGCTTATAATTCATTGGTAATTAATAGATTGCGAACATTTTTATCGTTGCTTGGAATTACTATCGGAATTTTCTGCATCATCTCAGTTTTTACAATTATTGATTCCCTGGAAAGAACTATCCGCGAGAGCATGTCGAAACTCGGGAGCAATGTGATTTATGTTCAGAAATGGCCCTGGGCACCACCACCCGGAGAAACAGAGTATCCGTGGTGGAAATACCTAAACCGTCCTGAACCAAAGCTCTCAGAAACCCAGGAGATTCTGCGCCGATCGGGTTTATCACAATATGCTGTTTTTAATTATGGTTTTAGCCGGACCGTTAAAGTCGGAAACAGTAAAGCTGAAAACACAGAGATCATTGGAGCCTCGAGCGGCTTGATCGAGACCTGGAGCCTGAAGATTGTAGCCGGCAGGCCTCTTACGGAAGAGGAGTTTAATACCGGAAGTAATTTTGCCATGTTGGGCGCAGATATTGCTGAACAACTATTTCCGGGGATCTCACCTGTTGGTAAATCAATCAAGGTTGAGGGTTTTACCCTTTTTATTGCAGGTGTTTTTGAGAAGATGGGAAATGATGTTTTTGGGACCAGTATGGATAAAAGAGTCCTGATACCTGTTAAGTTTGCGGCAAGGATGGTTGATCCCCGTTTGGAATCGGGACAAAGTATCATTGTTAAAGGTAAGACAGATATTCCGGCAACCCGCCTTTCTGAAGAGCTTGAAGGTATCATGCGTTCTATCCGGCGAATAAAACCCTCTGCCGAGAATGATTTTGCATTGAATGAGGTAAGTCTGATTTCCGGTCGGCTTGACAGTCTTTTTAAGGTCTTCGACATTGCGGGGTGGATCATCGGAGGATTTGCAATCCTGGTTGGCGGATTTGGGATCGCCAACATCATGTTCGTATCGGTTAAGGAACGCACCAAAATAATTGGATTACAAAAAGCACTTGGAGCGAAAAGCAAATTTATTTTGCTTGAGTTTCTTTTTGAAGCAAGTGTCCTCTCACTGATTGGCGGAATTATCGGCCTTTTGATTATCTATATTCTCACCTTTGTCGTAAGTAAAACTTTCGATTTTAACCTGGTGCTGACCATCGGAAATATAGCCACAGGTCTGCTGATAAGTATTGTGATCGGTTTAATTGCCGGGGTGGTGCCTGCCAGAAGTGCCGCCCAACTTGATCCGGTTACTGCCATGAATGCGGTGTAATAGAAAGCCAAAATGCAGAATTCAAAATGCAAAGTTCAGATTATCATTCAGAAACAGATATTTAAACATACCTAGATATCTCTTCGGATAGAATTTTGCACTTTGGTCTTTAAATTTTACACTTTTTCATTTGCCTCCGGATCATTTGCCTCCGGCTTGCCCGGAGCAAGCATTAATCGTTCAATATTATTGGTTAAATCGATAAATTCTTCAACTGAAAGTTGTTCCGGCCTCCTGGTCAATAATCCAGGATCTAACTCCTCAATCCGCGGTGAAAAACCACGGATACTGTTTCTGAGCATCTTTCTCCGCTGGTTAAATGCTTGTTTCACAACTTTATAGAATAGTTTTTCATTGCAGCCAAGGTCGGTTCTTGAGTTTGCAGTAAGGCGGATTACAGCTGACTGAACCTTTGGTGGCGGATCAAAAACATGCGGAGGAACATCAATCAGATATTCGATATTATACCATACCTGAAGAAAAACGCTTAAAATACCGTAAACTTTCGAACCTGGTCCTGAGGCAATGCGTTTGGCAACTTCCTTTTGAAGCATACACACAATTTCAGGGATCAGTTCCCTGTTCTCCAATACCTTAAAGAAAATCTGTGAAGAAATATTATAGGGCAGATTGCCAATTAGCGCAAATGGTGCTGGAGATACTTTGGCTGCAAGATCAATCTGAAGAAAATCACCTTCGATAATCCGATCCTTCAGCAGAGGGAAATGCTGATACAGGTAACTGACTGATTCATGATCAATTTCGATGACATAGGTCTCGTATTCTGAATTCTCAAGCAGATAACTGGTCAATACTCCCATACCGGGACCAATTTCAAGTACCTGACGTACATGGGTTGCCTTGAGCAATTCAACAATGTCCTTTGCAATATTTTTATCGGTGAGAAAATGCTGCCCTAAATTTTTCTTTGGCCTGACTGTCATTCCGGATTATTATTTAACAAATGTGAAGCCCAATCGGTCAAAATTTGACGATTTCGAGGATTCTGCGTCAAATGTACAAAATTGTTACGCGTTTCCGATAGACAAGGATGACAGTGTTTGGGAGTATAGGTGTTCGGGCATCTGTTAAAAGACCTTTGGGTGTCATCCAAAAGTGGGGACAAATGCAAAAAATCGCTACTTTTACGCAAAAAGCAGATCAGGTGTCACTATTAAACACAGAACTATTTATTGCCCGCCGTATTTTTTTTGCGAAGGGAACTTCCAGAAAGTTCTCCGAATCAATCGTTTCATTTGCCGTATTCGGCATTGCATTCGGACTGTTTGTCATGATTCTTTCGGTCGCAATTGTTACAGGTTTTAAAAATGAAGTCAGAAATAAAGTCATCGGATTTGGTTCTCATATTCAGTTGGTTAATTTCGATTCTAATTCTTCGTACGAAACAGTTCCGGTTTCAAAAAATCAACCCTGGCTAAAGGAAATCAGGAATATCAAGGGGGTAAAAACGGTTGAGAGTTTTGCCACAAAACCCGGGATCATAAAAACGGATGATGAGATACATGGCATCGTGCTAAAAGGAGTTGGTCCCGATTTTGACTGGTCGTTTTTTAAAGAAAATCTGGTTGAAGGATCTGTTTTTAACGTTTCTGACAGCCTGAAGAGTGACGAAGTTCTGATTTCCAAACAAGTGGCTTCATTGCTCAAATTAAAGGTGGGTGATCCCCTTTATACTTATTTTCTGAATGAAGGGAGTCAAACCCAGAAGATGCGAAAATTCAGAATCTCCGGAATATTCAGTACCAGCCTCGAAGAATTTGACCAGTTATTTGTGTTGGCTGATATTGCCCAGGTCAGGAAATTAAACGATTGGAACCCTGATCAGATTAGTGGATTTGAGATTTCGATCAGGGATTTTAGCGAGCTTGGAGCCCTAACCCAGCATATTCGCAGGCTGACTTTAAAATATTCAAAAGAGGATGAGAACGTGCTTCGTCCGGTTGCCATCACCTCCAAATATCCTCAGATTTTTGATTGGCTTAATCTGCTTGATATGAACGTCTGGATCATCCTCGGATTGATTATCCTGGTGGCCGGATTCAATATGGTCAGTGGTTTACTCATTCTGATGCTTGAACGCACTTCCATGATCGGTGTTCTGAAGGCTGTTGGCACCGGGAACTGGAGTATTCGTAAAATTTTCATATATATATCAACATTTTTAATTTTTAGAGGGTTGTTTTGGGGGAATGTGGCTGGGATAGCCTTTTGTTTGATTCAGTCGAGATTTGGGATTTTTAAACTGGATCCCACTTCCTATTACCTGAATACGGTACCGGTCAATTTAAAAATCACTCATTTGTTGCTACTTAATGCCGGGACCATAACCGTTACCTTGCTAATGTTACTTGTCCCATCCTGGTATGTTACTAAAATTGAGCCGGATAAAGCCATCCGATTTGATTGACCGGGTTTTTTGTTTTAAATCGAAATTTAAGAGTTATTCACTATTAATTTTTCTCAGGTATTTCAATAATTCGTATCATTGCAGCGAAAAATGAAAGGATAGAAATTAACCAAATAGCCTTGATTGTAAAATCTAAAATGAAATGATTATTTCTTCGTCCGTCATCTGACGGATTCCAATTGACCTTAAAAAAACAAATTAATTACAAATGAAACTTTATTTTCCAGAGAGTTATAAGCCAAAGCTCGATCTCAAACAAACTGAGAAGGCTATTAAATTTGTGAAGGACTTTTTTCAGGAGAGCCTTTCTGCGGAGTTACGTTTGCGTCGTGTAACCGCACCACTTTTTGTATTAAAAGGGACCGGAATTAATGATGACCTAAACGGTGTTGAACGTCCTGTAACCTTTGCTGTGAAGGAAATGAACAATGCTGATGCAGAGGTGGTTCAGTCACTGGCAAAATGGAAACGCCTGATGCTGGCTCAATACGGAATACCAGCTGGCTATGGAATTTATACCGACATGAATGCCATCCGTCCCGATGAAGAACTTTCCAATATTCATTCGTTATATGTCGATCAGTGGGATTGGGAAAAAGTGCTTAACGGTAAACAGCGCAATCTTGAATACCTGAAAAAAGTAGTAGCCCAGATTTATTCGGTCCTGCTTCGTACTGAATTTATGGTATACGAAAATTACCCCGCTATCAAACCATTACTGCCGGAGGAGATTCATTTTGTCCATTCCGAAGAGTTGGTCAGGAGATTTCCTAAACTTACCACCAAGGAGCGCGAGACCGAAATTGTAAAGGAATATGGTGCAGTATTTATAATTGGCATTGGAGGTGAGCTTTCTGATGGCCAAAAGCATGATGGCCGCGCCCCCGATTATGATGACTGGACCACTGAGAATTCTGATGGATTCAAGGGTTTGAATGGGGATATCGTAATCTGGAACCCGGTTTTGCAGCAAACTCTTGAGATTTCATCCATGGGTATCAGGGTTGACAAGGAGGCTCTCTTACGACAACTTGCAATTACCGGATTATCTGAAAGAAAGGAATTGTTCTTCCATAAAAAGCTTTTGAAAGATGAACTTCCCTTGTCCGTAGGCGGTGGAATTGGTCAGTCCCGTCTTTGCATGTATCTTTTACGTAAGGCACATATTGGTGAAGTTCAGGCGAGTCTGTGGCCCGAAGCGATGATTCAGCAGTGTGCGGAACACAATATTTATATGGTCTAAGCAAATTGCTAAAATTGGTGACTTACTGATTCTGACAATCATAAATGATTGGAAACTATAAACTTATTGGTTTTGAAATTAAATATCCCCATAGTGTCCCGGCATATGGGGATATTTTGTACTTTTGCACCACAATTTTAATGGCCCAATAGCTCAATTGGATAGAGCAACAGCCTTCTAAGCTGTAGGTTTCTGGTTCGATCCCAGATTGGGTCACCCTGTTAAGGCCAACTATCTGTTAATCAGTAGTTGGCTTTTGTGTTTTGGTAGATTGAACCTCATTTGCAAGACTTCTGTTTAAACACTGGTAATTATTAACTAAAAGTCTTAGCACTGAATTACGGCGGAAAGGTAAATCAAAACATTACATAACGATATTTAAAAAATGCCTGTTTGAACTTCATTCCCTTGGTTCATCGGGAATCATAAACGGATTTACAATCTCAGTAGTTATCACCGTGGTTGCAATTGTCTACTTCCGGTTGAATATTCCGGTAAATACCTCTATATCCTGCTAAAGTTTTTGTAATTGTCTATCCAGGTAAAATATTAATTATCCTTACAACAATAACAGAAGTTCAAATTACCATGAAAAAAGTTCTCTTTTAATAGTTAATGAGGCATTTATGTCTTAAATTTACAGGGTATTGGAACAGAATAAGGGCTATCTGAATCAGTTTGTGATGAACAGCGAGTTCGTAAAACGGTTGACGGATATTGTAGAAGCCAATCTGGCGGACGAAAATTTTGGAGTCGAAGATCTTGTCCGCGAGATGGGATTAAGCCATATCAACCTCCACCGTAAATTAAAAACCAATTCAAATCAAACGATCAGCCAATTCATCAGGGAGATCCGGCTGAAAAAGGCCAAAGCGTTATTGCTGAATGAAGATTTAACCGTTTCAGAAATTGCCTACCGCGTCGGTTTTGGCAGCCCCACCTATTTCAATAAATGCTTTCACGAATATTATGGTTATCCGCCAGGAGAAGTAAAGAAGAAAAGTTTATCAATTGAGAATGAGCCAAATAATGAAAATCCATTAACTACGGTTTTTGCGAAAAAGGAATCAAAATCTCCCGGTACAAGCCTCATTCGCCTTAAGTCCATTATCATCGTATCTCTGGCCTTCCTGATTTTATTTTCACTGACGTACTTTTTATATATAACATTCATAAAAGAAGTAAATCCAGTTCTCAGGTTAAAAGACACTAATAAATCGATTGCGGTTCTCCCATTTAAAAATTTAAGTGCAAATCGTGAAAATCAATATTTTGCCGATGGTGTCATGGAAGATATTCTGAATAACCTTTGCCATATCAAAGAACTAAAGGTAATTTCACGGGCTTCAGTTGAGAAATTCAGAGAAAGCACGAAAGATGCACAGGAAATAGCCGAAAAATTACACGTGCACTTCCTCCTTGAAGGGAGCGTGCAACGTGACAAAGACAAAGTGAAAGTTATCGTTCAACTCATTGACACCAGTCATGATCAGCAAATTTGGTTTGAAAAATTTGAAAATCAACTGCTTAATATTTTTGTCATCCAGAGCAATATCGCCCAAAAAGTTGCCAGGGAGCTTGGTGTGGTACTTTCATTAAAGGAAACTGAACGGATTGAAAAAATATCTACCCGCAATCCGGAAGCGTATGACCGTTACCTGATGGGACGCTTCTACTGGAACAAAAGAACAAGAGAGGGGTTAAAAAAAAGTATAACACATTTTAAAGAGGCAATCGCTTTAGATCCCGAATACGCAATTGGTTATGTTGGACTGGCTGATGCTTACTACATCCAAACTTATTGGAGATGGATAGACAGAGAAGCAGGATTTGCTGAGGCTAAAAAATTTGTGCTACAGGCATTGAAACTTGATCCCAACCTTCCTGAAGCTCATGCAACACTGGGAATACTTTTGTGCTGGGATGAATGGAAATGGGAGGAAGCACGTAAGGAAATCCTTATTGCCCTCGAATTGAATCCCAGTTATGCAATAGCGCATCAATACTATTCAGAATTATTGGGTATTTTGGGGCAAACCGAAGAAGCACTTGAAGAAATTAATATTGCACTTGCACTTGATCCATACTCAAGAGCAATGCTTAGTAATAAATCCGTGTATTATTACAACCAAGGGAAACTGGAAGAGTCGTTGAGTGTTTTAAAAAACCTGGAGGAAGTTGATCCTAATTACCAACTTGCTTATTTGAGAAGTTTCATTATATTTCTAAGAAAGGGTGAAAATCTGAAAGCAGTTGAAGCTTTTCAGAAATTTCTTGCCGTTGATTCATTGTCCGTGAGTCAAGCCGATTCAGTGAAAGAAATATACCACAAGTCAAAAATTAGTGGAATATTGAAATGGCAAATAGTTTCTGAACTTAAGAAAACCAGGCCTAATGCTGCTATCCTGGCAAAGTACAATATTTTACTTGGGAAGAAAGAAGAGTCGTTGAAGTGGCTGGAAAAGGCAGTTCAAATTCGCGTGCCCGAAATTCCAAGAATATACACTGATCCTGAATATAAAATTCTTTCCCTTGAACCCCGGTTTAAAAAGATGATCAATCAATTGGGATTAACGGGTTACCCAAAAAAAGACCTTGAGATAAAACACAAACCATAAAATTTCTATGCATTTACTTAATGAAATTTAAAGGTAAGAGTGCCCCAAATTCATTGATCTTCCCATTCAAAAAAAGTATATTTAATAAGTCAAAATATAATTGACACAACCTACCAATGATGCAGTTAAATAATTAATCAGAAGATTTTCTCATAAAAAAATCGCTCTATTGCTAAATAAGTTCATCGACTGAATTTATTTTTTCATCGATTTGAAAAATACCCTCACCATTTGAAATATAGCTTCTACGTAATGGCTATCGTTTCTCCCGAAATTTGAGTTAAGAATTTTCACCAGTTGTTAATTTAAAACTCAGGTCATGAAAACATATTTAAACATCATTTCTGTCTTTCCTGTGGCGTGCCTGCTTACGGCAGGCTACCAGAAAAGGAAAGTTCAAATGTATTTCAAATTATTATAAACAGAATTGAAAAGAACAAAATTTCAAATTTTAAAATCAAACGCCATGAAAAGAACAGTTATTATCCTATTGAGTATGCTTATTTCGGTTATTACATTTGGCCAGGAGAAACAACAGTATTCCGGTAGACCAATAGAGGTAAACATGTCACCGCCAAGATTTATCGGAAATAAAGAATTGTCAGCCGTTGTAAATGAAACCCGTTACGGTTCAATAAATGACTATGTGTTAAGACACTTTCAAATTCCGGAAGTGTCCAGGAAATTTCAGGAAGAGGGAACTGAAGTTATACAGTTTGTGGTAACCCCCAAAGGTGAAGTCACCGGGTTTAACATTGTCAACAGCCTGTCTCGGGAAATTGACGAAGAAGTATTAAGGGTATTGAAATCAACCAACGGATTATGGAGGCCAGGGTTAAATAATGGAGAACCGGTTGAAATGGGAAAAGAATTATCTGTGAATTTTAAACTTACCAATGGAGAAGACGGCACTAACTTTGTCGATATGGCAAAGATATTCTTTAAAAAAGGGAACAGGCAATTTTTTGTTAAGGCCAACCTTAAAGGAGCAATAAACAACTATAATCAAGCTATGCGCTATTTACCAAACGATAAATGCCTTTTGGCATGCAGGGGATTATGCAAATATGGGCTTGGCGATAAAACAGGAGCTTGTCAGGATTGGAACAGGATTAAAACTTTGGGTGGTGGTATAGATAACGATTATTATCTTAATAAATTATGTGAACATCAGGGATATAGCGAAATGATCAGTCTCTTACCGGAAAAGAAATAAATTTAACGTAAATAGTATGAATAATTAGGTATCACATTTCCAGACACAAAATCCATCGAAAAGTGCAATAAATTGTCCTGAAATTTACTTTTTCGTATTCAATCACCCATTAGATTAGACAATACTTTCACACTGCCAATTTCGGTGTTTGAGTAACGTTTCCGGAATACAGGTAATGTTTCTGAGAGCTTTGCTACAGAAACATTACCAATTTTGGCCGGTTAGGTAGGAAAACTTGTACATGAACTATGAAAATTTGGTCTCATTCCACAATTTTACGAAGTGCGAAATATGATCCTCACTTAGAATGCTTTGAACAGAGCTAATCGAAACATGACTAAGATTACCTCCCATACACCGTTTATCATTCCTCCTTCTCATGTTATACATTACTGACATTTCCGGAGTACTCGTAATTTTTGAAAGGTAAGTGTCAGTGTTTTAGATCACAGCAAGAATTTTCCGCGAGGGAAATGGATGACTATAATTAATAGGTGGCTTATATGCTTTCATAAGAAGAGGAATGCCAGAACAAAACAAGCGGCTATTATCACTAAAATCCAGATAACCTTGATTTCAAAATCCAGCAACCGATCACATTCTTCAATTCTCTGTTTTACTTTATCTGTTTCGATATTCAGTTGAAGCGCTTTTTTATAATAGCTCTTTGCTGGCCGTAACAGTTCAATTTTGAAAAAATTATCACCATGTCTCATCAAATCCAGGTACTCCCTTTCAGCATGGCTTAAGGTGCTTTCTAAAATAGAATGTTCCATAATTTTATTGTTCTTGATTTAATCAAATTTACTAAATTTGTACATCAATTGCAATTTTTAAGCGGAAAATTCATGATCTCATTCTGAGCGTGAACTTCAGCATATTCAAAGATTTTTCTACCATAACCAACATTTTAGAACTTGATTACCATGGAAATGACTTCACAGAATGAGCAGGGATTGCAGAATACTCAATTGGTATTGACCTCAGAATCGGTTATTTACCTACAAAAGGTTGCAAATTGGACCACTTTTTTTTCGGTTGCAGGTTTTGTATTTATAGGATTGATGATTATAGCGGGCCTGGTTATGACCACTTTTTTGTCAGCCGTTTTTGCGGCAGCGGGTAAGCCGTATATGGCGTACATGGGACTTATTTATGTAGCAATTTCCTTAATTTACATCATGCCTGTTATTTACCTTTACAGGTTTTCAACCCTTGCAAAGAGTGCAATCAGAAATTTCGATTCGGATGAAATCATGAATGCATTGAGGAATCTGAAATCGCATTTCAAATATGTGGGAATCTTTACAATTGTAATCCTCTCCCTGTACTTTCTGATAGGAATTGGATTTTTAATTGCCAAGGTGATTATATGATCTTGTCTATTAAGGTCTTCTTTTCCAATTTTCAAATTACCAATGATTGAATTGGCCCAACGCCGATTCAATGAGGGTTATTTTTGTAAATTTTTCTCAAGTTCCCTCAAACTATCCATTTTCTTCTTCTTGAGAAAGCTGCTGATATCACCCAGATGCTCCCTGACCCGTTGGTTTCCAAACTCAAAAACCTTCGTCACTAAGCCTGAAAGAAAATCGCGGTCATGGGAAACCAGAATCAGCGTGCCATCGAAATCCAGTAAGGCACTTTTCAGAATATCCTTAGTTTTCAGGTCAAGGTGATTGGTTGGCTCATCCAATATCAGCAAATTAACTGGTTCAAGGAGTAGTTTGATCATCGCAAGCCTGGTCCGTTCTCCCCCGGAGAGCACTTTTACCTTCTTGGTCTGATTGTCCCCGCCAAACATAAAAGCCCCCAGAATATCCCTGATCTTAGTCCGGATATCCCCCTTTGCAACATCATCAATCGTTTGAAATACAGTTGCCTCCTCATCGAGTAAAGATGCCTGATTCTGAGCGAAATACCCAATCATGGTATTGTGTCCAAGTGTGAGTTTACCTTCATATTCTATTTCGCCCATGAGGCCTTTGACAAGTGTTGACTTTCCTTCTCCATTCTTTCCAACGAATGCAACTCGTTCACCTCGCTGGATGGTGAGTGAAGCATTTGCAAAAACCAAATGTTCATCATATTTTTTGGTCATCCCCTCAAGGACTACCGGATAATTTCCCGAACGGGGAGAAGGGGGGAATTTGAGGCGCAATGCGGAATTATCCTCTTCATCAATTTCCACCAGGGTCAACTTCTCCAACATTTTGACACGCGACTGAACCTGGTTTGTTTTGGAATAAGTTCCCTTGAAACGTTCGATAAAATCCTGATTGTCAGCTATCATTCTTCGCTGCTCCTCAAATTGTTTCAGCTGCTGTTCACGGCGCTCCTGACGCAAGGTGAGATAGGAGGAATAATTGACCTTGTAATCGTAAATGCGTCCCATTGTCACCTCTATGGTTCTGGTAGTAATGTTATCCACGAAAGCCCGGTCATGAGAGATCAGAATAACCGCTTTGGCGCTGCTGATCAGGAATTCTTCAAGCCACTGAATTGATTCAATATCCATGTGGTTGGTCGGTTCGTCAAGGAGGATCAGGTCAGGTTTTTGAAGTAGGATTTTGGCCAGTTCAATCCTCATACGCCAGCCACCACTGAATTTGCTGGTAGGTCGACTAAAATCTTCCCTTTTAAATCCAAGCCCGAGAAGGATTTTTTCCACCTCTGCGTCATAGTTAATCTCTTCGATGGCATAAAAATGTTCACTTAAAGTAGAAACCTGTTCAATTAGTGAATAATAACTGTCAGATTCATAGTCTGTTCGTGTTGACATTTCCAGATTAAGTGCCTCTATCTGGTGGTGCATCTCAAAGATTCCGGCAAATGCCTGGGCTGCTTCCTCAAAAACAGTCCGATTATCCTCTGTCATCAGATGTTGCGGAAGATAAGCAATCACGGCATCCTTGGGGGCAGATATCTTACCAGAGGAGGTGGATCGTACTCCTGCAATAATTTTTAATAAAGTTGATTTTCCGGCACCATTTTTACCCATGAGGGCAATACGGTCTTTATCGTTGATTACGAATGAGATATCTTTAAATAGGGTGGTTCCTCCAAACTCCACGGTAAGCCCGTCAACTGAAATCATAGTGAATTTTTAATGAGCCGCAAATATAATACTTTAGCTTATAGCCATAAAACTTCCAAAAATTATTAAATGTATTCTTCCGGAATTGTCTGCGTGTAAGGTATTGGATGGTAATTCCTTGAATTTTGGAGTTTTGTCAGAACCAAAATGACCCTGAATTTCGGGTGAAAGGAAAATAGATTGACCCTCCCTAAGTTCGCAATGTTTACTACCTTGCCCCAATTAGCAAAAACCAAACATTTTAATTATAATATTCTAAATATGAATACATTAATGGCTTTTAAAACCTTCAGGCGATTGGGATTGTCACTCCTGATGATAGGTTTACTTATTTCCTGCAGTATAACCCGTAAGTATACCAAAGATTCTACGGCTAAATGGGGAAAAGATATTCTTAATTTTGAGCAACAGGATAAATCGGAGAAAGATCCTGAAAATGCTATCTTGTTTGCCGGAAGTTCGAGCATCCGATTGTGGTCGACTCTGAAGGAGGACGTAGCGCCCTACCCTGTCATTCAGCGGGGGTTTGGTGGCTCAAAATTTTCTGATCTTGCGGTATTTGCCGATAGAATCATTTATCCTCATCAGTTTCGCGCACTTGTTCTATTCGAAGCCAATGACATCACCGGAAGTACAGCTGATAAAACACCTGCTGAGGTTGCCAAATTATTGGTGGATATCGTGAGGACTGTCAGGCGGAAATATGCTGACCAGCCTGTATTCGTTTTGGAAATCACACCCACGCCCAGCCGGTGGTCGGTCTGGCCCCAAATTAAACAGGCAAATAAGCTGCTCAAAAAGGCATGTAGTAAGCTTCACAATACCTATTTTATTGAGACATCGGCCGATTACCTGAATAGGTCCGGTGAACCCAGAAGTGAGCTGTTTATCAAGGATAAGCTTCATCAAAACCACGAAGGTTATCTGATCTGGGGTGATCTGGTACGAAAAAAGCTGGATGAAGTTCTCCATCAAATACCTTAATTAAAGTATTAAGGCTATTTTTTTTCAACCCTTTTATTTCGGGGAATAGACCAAAAACTGCCCCGAATTAGTTACATTTGTAATGAATATTTCAATTATTAACTCAATTATTTTTGGATGAACACCTGGTTTGAATGCACTGCAAAATACATCAAGATGGATGAAACCGGCCATGAAAAGAAGGCCAGTGAAACCTATTTGCTTGATGCGATATCATTTACCGAGGCTGAGAGTCGGATTTACAAGGAACTTCAAACCATGGTAAGCGGCGAGTTTGTCGTCAGCAGAATTGCTAAAACCCGTATTTCTGAAATCATTCCGTCAGATAACGGGGACCGCTGGTATAAAGCCAAGGTTGCCTTTATCACTGTTGACGAAGAGAGTGGCAAGGAAAAACGAATTGTACAGTCGGTATTGGTTTTTTCGAATAGCATCAAAGAGGCTTATGATCAGATTATAGAGGCCATGCAAGGGATGATGGCTGACTTTGAAATCAGCGGTATTAATGAAAGTACGATCCTCGATGTTTTTCCATATATTACGGATAAGGAAGATGTTCCACCTCACCTGACGCCTGTTTCGTCCTTCTTAACTGCACCTGAAATTCAGGATGAGTCATATTTTAGTGAAGATTCAGATATTCAGGAAACTGACGATGATTTAGATCTTGATCCAATTCCGGAAGATTGATTTCCAGGGATCATATCAGTTAGAATCTCCTATTTTAATTAAACAAAATAGTCACAAATTTGTTATTTATCAATAAAACTTTAAACACTTTTAAAATTAATATTATGAGCACATTAGTCGGAAAGAAAGCTCCGGAATTTAAGGCAGACGCTGTTGTAAACGGCAAAGAGATTGTTGAAAATTTTTCACTTGATCAGTTTATCGGTCAGAAATATGTCGTATTTTTCTTTTATCCCCTCGATTTTACGTTTGTTTGTCCAACTGAGCTTTTGGCTTTTCAGGAAAAACTGGCGGAATTTGAGAAACGTGAGACAGCAGTGATTGGTTGTTCGATTGATTCCCAATTTTCGCATTGGGCTTGGTTAAATACAGAAAAAAAGAATGGCGGAATTAAAGGGGTTACCTACCCGATCGTTGCAGATCTCTCCAAGACCATCGCCGAGAATTATGGAGTCCTGGCAGGTGATTACGATATCGATGAAGACGGGAAATCGGTATTTAATGGTGCACCGGTGGCTTACCGTGGACTTTTCCTGATCGACAAAAAGGGAGTCGTACGCCACCAGTTAGTTAATGATTTACCGCTTGGACGCAGTGTAGACGAAGCCTTAAGGACGCTGGATGCTTTGAGGCACTTTGAAGAGTATGGTGAAGTTTGTCCTGCAAATTGGCAGGAAGGTAAAGAGGCTATGACTGCTACAGCTGAAGGGGTTGCAGGATATCTTTCAAAACATTAAAAATTAACGTTAATTAACCTTGATTAATTGAAGTTAAAGGTTCTGGGAATTATATTTGTACAGTTGCTTAAGAGCAGGTTTTTTCATAGGATTTAGGTTAGTTAGGTTAGGTTGGAAGAGGGTGTCGCTAGATACCCTCTTCTTATTTTATAGTCCGAGCGCGACTCAAAGTCGCAACCGGACCAGGCAAAAATTCCAAGGTGGGAAATAATACTGAAAATATGGGATAATCACCGCTTTTATGGGCAATCAGAGGATTTATTCAAATAATCCTTCTTCCCGAACAATCATTACGATGGCAGAATGAGAAAGAATAATGAATTTTTCTCCTTTAAACTCTATTTCATATCCAGCTTTGCTCAGGTAAACAGCGAGGTCACCCACTTTTGCCTGTAACGGAACATATTTTACCTCCTCCTGTTTCTTCCATACCTCTTCGTCATCGGTTATTGCCGGAATAGGGAATCCAGGTCCAACTTTAATGACATATCCGGCCTGAATATTCTCTTTTTCAACAGCTGTAGTAGGAAGATATAATCCTGATGATGTCTGCAAATTAGGATTCTTAGGTTTAACAAGTACCTTGTCGCCTATCATTATAATCTTTTCAAGATCTTTTTCATCTAAATTCAAGCTCATATATTTTTTCCGAAAAATCAGAAATGGGGTTTATAAAATTAATCGTTTTTGTGGTTTTTTAATTCAATTTGAATGAGTACAGGAAGGTGATCTGACGGGTATCTTCCTTCGCGGGAATCATTCAGAACATTGTAATTGATTACATCAACCAACTTATTTACAAATATATAGTCAAACCGATTTTCAAGTGTACTATGAAAGTCAAACCCGTTAAATGTTCCGACTGGTCCTTTGGGAGCATTGATACTTACATGTCGTGAATCCTTCAGTTTTTGCTGGATCAACACCATAGGTTTTTCATCCTGAGTCAGGTTAAAGTCACCACATAGAAGAACAGGGTCTTTTCTGTCGGAGATTTCGGTGATTTTTTTCAAAATTAATTCAGCTGACTTTTTTCTTGCAAAAGATCCCTCATGGTCAAAGTGAGTATTAAAGATATAAAAAGTGCGGAAGGTCTCTTTTTCTCTGAATCTGGCCCAGGTGCATATCCGATTCAAGGCTGCATCCCAGCTTTTGGAGGGAATTTTCGGCGTTTTGGAAAGCCAGAATGTCCCATCTTCGAGAAGCGTATATCGAAATGAATTGTAGAATATTGCAGAAAATTCTCCATTCACGTTGCCATCGTCACGACCAACACCCACATATTCAAAACCTTTCATCCCATCTTTAAGATCCATAATCTGATCAAAAAGCGCTTCCTGAACTGAGAAGATATCGGCCTTGTGAGTCTTTAATAGTGCAATAACCCCCCCGCGACGTCTTGGCCAGGCATTTTCATTATCGGATGGGTTGTTATACCTTATATTATAGGTGATTACATTCATAGGCTTTTGTGAGTAACCGGCCGGGGCCATTCCTAAAAACAGGAGAACAGATAACAAGGCAACTTTCATTCGTATATAATTGTTTGTAATAGTCGCACTTAATAGCCATGGTGAAATAATCATTTTATTTTTGTGATTTTTCGACCATGGCTATTTCATTTCAATAGAATTACGGGTATGCAACCGAAGTTTAATTTTTGTGAAAATTACCGATTATTTCATCCGTAAACAAATTGTTTTTATTTCATGATTTCAACACTCCTTTTCACAAAATTATTCAGGGCTTCTCCGCGTAACATGTTGTTTGCCAATAATGCCAGATCAACGAGTTGTTTTGCCAGATCATTTGAGGTGCCAAAGGCCTCCAGTTTTTTACGCTTTTGTTCTTCAAGTTCAGCAATCTTATTTTCGGTTTCTTTTAAAAGATCCTTTTCCTCTGGAGGAACTTCTTCCTCTTTCTTTCCCTCTTTCATCTTTTTCAGGGCCTCTTTTTCAGCTTTGTATTTTGAAATTTCTTTTGCCGATGACGCTAATTCTGATTCTAATTTCCCGTGTTTGTCAGCAATTACCCGTTTAATTAGGGGATGACCCAGGTTAACAACCAGATTATAGCTGTCTGGAAGATCTCCATAGAAGCTCATCCCATTCTGCATTTTTGACATATCCTTCATCCTGCGCATAAATTCGTTCTGAGTTACGATCATTGGCAGTCCATCTTCACCAAGATCCTGGAAATCGATGATAAACTGTCCACGATCTTTAGGAGTAATTGCCTGGAATACAGGACTTAGATCATTTTTTTCATCCAATGACAAAAGATCTTCCTTGCTGCCCTCTTTCTGAATCAGTTTATCAACTACTTCCGCGTCCACACGAACAAAATGTTTATCAGGAAATTTTTGCTCAAAATGGTTCAATAATGGTGTTGCGAGAACATCATTCATTAAAAGCACATCATAACCTTTTCCTTTTGCGGCTTCAATAAAGCTAAACTGTTCCTCCTTATTAGTTGCATAGAGATAAACGAGCTTATTGTCTTTGTCAGTCTGGTTGGCAGAGATGATATTTTCGTACTCTTCCCAGGTAAAAGATGTGCTATCTGTATTCTGAAAAAGGTAGAACTTCAACGCTTTTTCGTGGAATTTTTCATCCGTTAGCATTCCATACTCAATGAAAAGCTTCAGATCATTCCACTTTTCCTCAAATTCAGTGCGATTCTCTTTAAAGATTTCGGTTAAACGGTCAGCCACTTTTTTGGTGATATGGCCACTGATCTTCTTTACATTTGAATCGCTTTGAAGGTATGAACGTGAAACATTTAATGGAATATCCGGAGAATCAAGGACACCATGAAGCAGTGTCAGGAATTCAGGCACAATTCCTTCCACTGAGTCAGTTACAAAAACCTGGCTGCAATAGAGCTGGATTTTATTCTTCTGTACCTCGAAGTTATTTTTCAGTTTTGGAAAATAGAGAATTCCGGTCAGATTAAATGGATAATCAACATTGAGATGAATATGGAATAGGGGTTCGTCGCCATATGGATATAACTTGTGATAAAAATCTTTATAATCTTCCTCCTTAAGGTCAACCGGTTTCTTAACCCAGGCGGGGATAACTTCGTTGATTTGGTTGTCTTCAGCGGTATCCTCATATTTCCCCTCTTTCCACTCTTTCTTCTTGCCGAAAATGATTGGTACGGGGAGGAATTTACAATATTTGTTCAGCAGTTCAGTAATTCTATGCTCTTCGAGGAATTCTACCGAATCGGAATTGATGTGCATGATAATGTCGGTCCCCACTTCGGCTTTTTCCGCCTCTTCAAGCACATACTCAGGGGATCCGTCACAGATCCACCGAACAGGTTTAGGATTCTCCTTGTAGGAACGGGTGACAATTTCAACTTCTTCGGAAACCATAAATGAGGAGTAGAATCCTAGCCCGAAGTGCCCGATAATCGCATTGGCATCGTCTTTATATTTTTCAAGAAACTCATTGGCACCCGAAAAGGCAATCTGATTGATGAATTTTTCAACCTCATCAGAGGTCATCCCGATGCCGTTATCAGACACGGTGATGGTTTTGGCCTCTTTATTAACACTGACAGAGACCTTTAAATCTGAGACACTTCCCTTGTATTTTCCTGCCGATGCTATTGTTTTCAGTTTTTGAGTCGCATCAACGGCATTAGAGATTATTTCACGTAAAAAGATATCGTGATCGGAATAGAGAAATTTTTTGATAATCGGAAACAGGTTATCGCTTGTAACCCCAATTTTACCTTTCATAGACTAATATTTAATATTAATATCTTTTGATTATTTCTTTTTTTTACTCAAAGGGTGTGCCAAATATGGTTTTCTGACTTAGTGGCAGATATACGATGGAAATCCCGGGTGAATAAGACAAAATTTCATTCTTCTGATGATTTTTACCCCAATCGGCATAGGTCCAGTTTTAAATGCAAAGGCCTCAATAACTGAATATTGAGGCCTTTGCACGGGAGGAGCGACTCGAACGCCCGACACCTGGTTTTGGAGACCAGTGCTCTACCAACTGAGCTACACCCGTAAGAGCGGAGAGAGAGGCTCCATGCTAACCAATTCACCCCTGTTCAACCGGGCACAAAAGTACTGTAAATATTGAAATTGCCAAATTTTTATAAATAAAATAATTCAACCAAATCCACCCGAGCAAACCGTTTTTAGTCCCTATTTTCAAAAACAGGGACTAAAGCGGATCAGCGGTCAAATTTCGCCATTTCTTGCACTTTGAGTTTATCCACAATTTTAATATACGGTTTCATAGCCTTGTAATCTGAATGACCAGTCCAGCGCATGACAACCTCAGAAGGGATGCCCAGATAAAGCGCGTTCACGATAAAAGTGCGGCGAGCGCAATGCGTGGTCAAAACTGACCACTTAGGAAACACTTCCTCGTGACGAACACTCCCCATAAAATAAACGATCCGCTGCGGCTCCACCAGATCCACCATTTCACCAAGCTCCTTAAGATGCTCGTTCATTTTTGCGTTTGAGATAACAGGAAGAGCCAAGTCGTACGGGAAAGGGAATTTGGCGTACTTTTCGAGAATTGATCGCGAATATTTGTTCAGTTCAATTTTGAGACCATCAACCGTTTTTTGAGTAACAACCCAAATACAGTCTCCCCGGATATCGGAGCGGCGTAACTTAGCAACATCGGAATACCTAAGCCCTGTGAAACAACAAAAGCAAAACACATCCCGGACACGAGCCAGATGAGGCTGGGAAGTTGGAACCCGGAATTTTAACATGTGGATTAGCTCATCCCACGACAGGTGTACAACCTCCTTAGAATTGCCGTCCGTCCCTTTGAGTTTTGGCCGGAAGGTTTCGTGTGACTTCCCGGAATAAAGGTCGTTATTGTAGCACCAGCGAAGGAACCATCGCACAAAAGATACGTTTTTCGCAATGGTTGTATTTCGGAGTGGGACACCGTGAAGATAACCAACAAATGACTGTAGGGTTTGATCGGAGAGCGTTGTAAGATTCAAATTCGGATCAAACGACTGGAGGTGGTTTTTAATAGCGTACCATTTTGTAAAGGTAGCTGTTGACCACGCGTTCTGGGAACCCATAGAAGAGACGAAGCGATCAAACACAGCAAAAAAATCCTCCTCGGCTGGTTGTGATACACGCGAAGTCTTACCAATCGCCAGATTGAACGCGTCCCGGAATTCTGAAGGAAGCGGCACTTTGTCGGCTTTCTCATAGGCGTCAAAGACAGAATCGGCAGCGGAGGCGTACCGCTGAATTTCACGATTGATCACGCTGGCAGAAATTTTTTTAACTCCATGAGTAGTGGACTGCCGACACCTCTGAGCGTCAGCAATCCACTTATCAACATCAACCCGGTAGCCCAGCGAAAAGGCAGCAATCCCACCGCTCCATTTTACGCGAAATCGGAGTTTTGCATCTGGACAGTTCGTCTCCCGATCGAGCAGGAAGATCGAGTACCGCTTTAAATTCATTTTTCAGAGACTTTTTTTTTACAAACATTTCGCCCTTTCCTGTCAGCAACCACGAAGAGGAAACACCATAATCATTCACCAGATAGGTCAACCAAGCCATTTGAAACATATCAGATTCCGGTTTTTTTTCAAGCGTATTCATATTCCAACGATTGATATCATAGCGACGCGTAAAAGTCTGCTTGCCACGAATAACCCGGGCCGCTTTCAGTGCAGCCAAGGCGGCAAAAAACCGGGCAACTATTTGTTGACTTTCTGGGTTTTGCATAATTACGATCTTAAAATAGCGTCGTCAAAGCGGGCTTGAATATTCTTGTTTTTTTCAGATAGGAGCGAAGCCCAACGTGCCACCTGTTCCTTGCTGAAAATTATTGGATGCGCAGCCAGCAAGGCCAAAGCGTACTCGGTACGCTCCACATCTGACATAACAGGAAGGTATTGATCCAAAGAAAGAATTTTTAACACGTCGCGCTCCATAATTTGAAATTTAAGCGATTAATCCATATAATGATAAGGCAGAGACTCGAACACATGAAACAAGCTGGCAGCCACTGTGGCAATCTTCAGGAGCACAGGAGCAATTTTTTGAATCGAAAACCGACCTCCGCCGCCTTCAACTTTAACTAACCCGTGCTTGAGAGTGGAGTGACCCCCCCCAAGGACTGCGCCTCCTTTAATCGATATCGCAAGACTGCAGCGTCCTCAATGAGTTTTTCGTTTTTCAACTGGAGATCGGACACAGATTGACGACAATCCGAAAGGGCCTGCTGCAGGGCGACCACCTCCAAGCGCCACTTCTCCGCTTCACTGGAAACACCAGCTGTAGACTGAGAAGCAGACAAGCCAGCCATTGGTTTGAGCATTTGCCCTTCACCATACAGAAGCCAATCCATGTTGAGCTCAGGATAAACCGAAGCAATGCCTCGGATCTTATCCGGGGCGATTGAGCGACGCATTGAGCTGACATAAGAATTCGATACCCCGATAGAGTCGCAAAAAGCAGTTGTTGAAAGATGCTTAAAGCCTATAAATTCGCGGATTCGAGACTGAACAGACATAGTTTCTGAATTGATAATAATTGGTTCCACTAAAAAATAAATAAAAATATTTTTAAAAACGCACTGAAATGCTTGTTTAATTCAGAGCAACGCATTATATTTGCATCGAAGTTTTATAACAAACTGTTACAAATATAACAATTCAAATCGAATTACAAACAAAAACTGTTAAAAAACATGAAAGCACAGGCGATTAAAACAAGCTACCAGCTCAACAAAGAGGCAAACGACCTCGCGGTTTATAACGAATTCAATGCATTAATGGAGCAACCCGGGGCAATGATAACAGCGGTAAACCAGCACCTTATGAAGAAATATGGCATCCACGCCACTTCTACCATTTGGACTATACGCAAGCGAGTAAAAAAAGCAATAAACACCCAGATGGCATAAAAGCAATAATCAACAGCGCAATGAGAACACTAAACAACATAGGTAAATTTTCGTTTTTGATCGCCGCTGGGATTATAGCCATTACAGCAATTCTTGGCAACGCCCCACACCAATGGGCAATGGTAGCAATCGCACTTTGTATGGCCTACGCATTCCACGCTGACAACCAGAGGCCAGAAAACCAAAAAAACGCAAGACTATGAGCTGCTCAGTTTGCCACGGACACCCCGGGTGCCCGGCTTGCCAAAGCGAACGAAATGTGATCCTAAAACCCTGCGAAAACTGCTGGGGAACCGGAATCAAAGTGTATTTCAACACCAACGGTGACGAAATACTGCCAGCAATATGGGAAGCCCTATCATTCAAAGAGCGCGATCAGGATTACTGCGAAGCTTGCGATGGAACCGGCGAAAGAGAGTACGAAAATGAATACGATTACGATTACAACGAATTATGAACACAACTGAGCAATTGAGCAGACCCCTTTTTTCGCTAACAGTCGGCGAATTTTTGGAACTACAAAAAAAGGCAGAACAGCCGGTCATTTTAGATGTGACCACCGGAAAGACTGAAAAGTACGTTTATGGGATCTCAGGGCTGGCCGGGCTTTTTGGATGCTCCAGAACCACCGCCGGGAAGATAAAGGCGAGCGGGAAAATAGATAAGGCGATCAGCCAGATGGGCCAAAAAATAATAATAAACGCTGACCTAGCAATTCAGCTGGCAGGGATAACTAAGAATCGCCGATAAGGCAAAAAGCGACAACGACATGAACAAAGCAATTGGATGGGAATACACCCCAGGAAAAGAGCGAGAGGATTTTTTGAAAGACAACTGCGAAACCATAGAATCGATCGGTTTTATGCGCCGCTTCACCCCGGAAGAACTAATTGAGAAAAAAGATTGCCTGGCCACGATCGCCATCAGCATAAACGACATACAGATGGAGCAAAAGGAGGCAAACAAGCGATTTAAGGAAGAACTAAAACCGCTGGAAGAAGAGAAGGCGGCCATTTTAAGTGACCTAAAACAAAAGGCCGAATTCATAAATGCTCCCTGCTACAAATTTATCGACCACGTAGAAGGGAAGGTCGGATATTATGACAAAGACGGCGAGCTCGTAACCGAAAGAGTGATGAAGCCAGAAGAACACCAACTAACAGTCAGATTTTTAACCGGAACAGATAATTAGAAACCGCCGCGAGGCATAAAACCCAAATAAAATGAGCACATCAACAACAGCAGCAGACAAAGTGGCAACAGCCATGGCCGCAGCCACTGCACCAGCGCAAACAGGGATGGCAACAGCGAAAATGACTGTCGCCCAGAAAGTAAAAGCCACCGGGAATTTAACCGGGCTAAAACAAAGTGAGATCGGCGAATTTTTGGGAGGCATGAAAGGCCAGATCGCCAACGTACTCCCAAAACACCTAACACCGGACAGGGTAATACAAATGGCCGCGACCGTAATACACCGCAACCCGGCCATTGCCAAATGCAGCACCCCCAGCTTGATCGGAGCCGTAATGCAGGCCAGCATTTTAGGGTTTCCACCAGTTGACGCGCTCGGATACTGCTATTTCGTACCATACGGAAAAGACGTACAATTTCAGATCGGATACAAGGGCCTTGTCGAACTGGCCCGCCGAAGCGGCCAAATAAAAATGGTATACTCCGAGGTGGTAAGAGAGGGCGACGATTTTACATGCGAATTTGGGCTGGAACCTAAACTGATCCACAAACCCAAGTTAGACAGCAGCAAGGCCATGACACACGTATACGCAGTGGCACATTTCACAGATGGAGGCCACAATTTTATCGTACTAAGCAAATCGGACGTCGAGCGCTTGAGGGTAAGAAACGCCAGCCAAAAGGGTGCTCCCAGCGGAGCATGGGCCACGGATTACGATGCGATGGCGAAAGGAAAAGCACTGAAGCAGCTTAGTAAATACCTCCCGCTGAATATCGACATTCAGACAGTGGTCGCAACCGACGAGGCGATTATTAAGCCCGAAAATTTCGAGGGCGGAACGGTAAAGGTCGAGGATATAAGCTATGAAGAGATCGAGCAAGTAGACCAAGAAACAGGCGAAATCATGACACAGGCAGCCCCGGAAGCCAAAGCCGAAAACAGCACCGCGACAGAGAAAAAACAGTAACAACAACCAGGGGCCCGGATCACTCGCCATGCGAACGAAACGGGCCTTAAAATACCGCATATAATGGCAACAACAATTATAAGACCAGCCACACACGCTGAATGGCTCGCTAACAGGACACAGGGAATCGGCAGCAGCGAAGTGAGCACTATCGTCGGGGTAAACCCATACCAAACACCATACCAGCTCTGGCGACAGAAAAAAGGGCTGGACGGCCCGATCGAGCAAAATATGTCCATGCGGCTGGGCCACCTTTTGGAAGACGCGGTTAGCACGCTTTGGAGCGAAGAAACAGGGCGCGAGGTAATAAAGGCCAGCGCCGGGGATTGGATCGCAGTGAACACAGAAAAACCATTTTTGAGGGCCTCCCCAGACCGTACATTCTGGCTCCCTGGACTAAAGAAGAACCACGACAACAAAGGGATTCTGGAATGCAAAACCACCCAGATGACCGTCGACTCGGAAGCGATACCAAAATATTGGTTTTGTCAACTTCAATACTTGCTCGGCGTAAGCGAAACCCAGACTGGATCGCTTGCTTGGCTATCCGCCGGGCGAAATTTCGGCTACCGAGATATAAACCTCGTCCCGGATTTTTTCGAGTCTATGGTTGAAGAGGTCGAGCGATTCTGGGTCGACAACATACTCGGAAACAAGGAACCAGAGGCAGTCAACGCCGTCGACATTTTGACTAAATACCCGAGGCACGCCGAAGGCAAGCTGGTAGAGGTAAACGAAAAGATCGCGGTCGCATACACCAACCTTAAACAAGTAAAGGAAGAAATCGCAAAACTAAACGAGAAACAGGAAACACTCGAAAACGAGATAAAAATGGCATTCGGCGACGCAGAGGCGATCAGCTACGCAGGAACAACGCTGGCGACCTGGAAAGCAGCCAAAGACAGCCAAAAGCTCAACGCCAAAGGGCTCGCGAAAGCATACCCAGCCATTGCAGCCGAATACACCGAATGGACGCCTGGATCACGCCGTTTTACACTAAAATAAAATGTACTCCATCCCAAACAGCCAGCGAGCAGAACTAATAAAGTTGCTCGCGGCTTTAACAACCCTGCCGGGAACTGACCCCAGGGAAGCAAACCTTAGAAGGCGGGCCAGGCTCGTGATAGGAAAGTTAAACAACGCAAAAAAGATAAAGCGATGGACGGCTGGATAAAACTGCATCGCAAATTTTCAGATTGGGAGTGGTTCGACAATTCGGAAATGGTGCACCTTTTTATTTTTTTATTACTTAATGCCAACAGCGAGAATGGAAACTGGCGCGGCATTACTATCAAAAGGGGCCAGATTTTAACCGGTCTCCACAGCCTAAATGAGCGCACTGGTATCAGTATACAGACGCTAAGAACATGCTTAACGCGTCTCGAAAAAACCGGAGAAATCAACAAGCAAAGTAACAACCAAAATTCAATCATAACTATTTGTAATTATGAGAGTTATCAAGAGAAACCACAAAAGAGCAACAAGCAACCTAACAAGCGACCAACAAGCGACCAACAAGCGACTAACAACAAACAAGAAGAAGAAGAAAAGAAGTTAGTAGTAGTTGTTGTTGATAATAATATACGCGAGTGGCGCGAAAATTTTGAGATTTATAAAAACCAAGTTTACACCACACTTGAGCAACTAACCAACGACCCGGATTTCATCAGCAAGCAACAAAAGTATTATCCAAGTCTCGACATAATAACCACCCTAAACAAAGCGGTCGACATTTTCTGGGGAACCGAAGCCGGATGGAAACACAAAAAAAAGAGCAAAGCCGAATCGATCGATTGGATAGCCACCCTTACCAATGCAATCGGGCAACCAGCCAATAAGGTATTTAAACAACCACTAAACAACGGAAGCAAACCAACGAACGTTTACAAGCATCCAGCAGCACAGCATCAACAAACTAACAACGATTATGCAGCCAATTTTTGACGATTTCTTAGAAGAGATGCGCATACACGGGATGCCAACACCGACCGCAAAAACAGCGCTCAAACTACCAAACGCTCAGCCGATTTTAAAAAACGCTCTGAGCTACATTTTGGGTTTTGAAGGATTAACACCGACATGGCGGAAAGAATACGACCAAGTCGCCGCATGGCTTGAGGATACCAAAGGGCGCGGTCTTTTCCTGGCAGGCGACTGCGGGCTCGGAAAAAGCATCCTCGGACGATACGTAATACCAGCCATTTTCTTAAAATACCATCGCCGGGTTATAAGCGTATATGACATGAGGCAAGCCAACACAAAACTCGATGAAATACTAAACGACCGCCTAATTTCACTTGACGATGTAGGAACCGAGGACATCGCGAATACATACGGAAACAAAAGGATGGCTTTTGCAGAGATAATGGACGCGGCAGAGAAAAACAACAAGCTCGTAATTGTAACCACCAACCTAAACGCTGATGGGATAGTCGAAAAGTATGGAGCCCGGGTCATGGACAGGATACTAAAAACCACGGTCCGCGTGAAGTTTACAGGTAAAAGTTTGAGATTACAAAACCCCCAATAAAACACAGGAATCATGATCAACAAATGCCAATTCATCGGCCACGTGGGAGCCGACCCAGAGATCAAGACAGTAGGAACCGACACGGTCGCCAATTTCAGAATCGGATGCAGCGAAAACTGGACGGACAAAAACGGACAGAAGCAAATCAGGACAGAATGGATCAGCTTGGTCGCCTGGCGCAAGCTGGCGGAGATTGTAGAGAAATACGTAAAAAAGGGACAACTCGTTTACGTAGAGGGCCGAATGACCACCAGAAGCTGGGAGGATAAAGACGGCGCGAAACGATACACCACAGAGGTCGTCCTGGACACCCTAAAGATGCTCGGAGGGAAGCGCGACGACGCATCCACCGCGGCGCCAGCGAACGAAACAAGAAGAGAAGCGGTGGCGCCAGACGGGACAAAATACAACCCGGATGACAAAGACGACCTCCCATTTTAACCAGGCCCAGCCATGTCTGCAACGATAGAAAAAAGGGAGTTTATTGAAAACCTCCGGCTGAAGCTAAAGGTGCTCCGGGTAGAACAAAAAGAGCTAAAGGCCGCGCTTGAAACAGAATTCACCCTTGAAACATACCGAGCGCTGAGTATAGTAAATCACAAAATTAGAGTAACCACAGAAAGGAAAAAAGGAGGTTGGAAGAAAGCAGACCTCCTGCCTTTGTCAATCCGTTTCAACAAATAAAACAATAAAGCTAAGATAAAGTTATCAAAAACAACTAATTATTCTACTTACCTTCAATATATATGTTTAAAAATCAGAGTATTATTGACAGAATATCTTTATCATTTCATATGCTTTTCCCTCCCCTAATTCGCCAGCTTTGCTGAGATCAAGACAGCCATCTTCTTTCTTTCCCAATTTTAATTTTGCTAATCCTCTATTATAGTAGGGACTGGGGTCTTTCGTATCAATTTCAATGGCTTTATTATAATCCACTATTGAACCTGTGTAGTCTTCGAGTTGGTATTTTTCATTTCCCCTGTTACTATAGGCTGATGCGTCTTTGGGGTTCAATTCAATAGCTTCATTATAATCCATTATTGCGCCTCTATAGTTTTTGAGTTTATCTTTTGCATCTCCTCTGCGAAAATAGGTCACTGCATCGGTGGGGTTCAATTCAATAGCTTTGTTAAAATCTAAAATCCCACCTTCAAAGTCTTTGAGTTCGCATTTTGATAGTCCTCTATTTGAAAAGGCAATATAATGTATTGGATACAATTCTGTAGTTTTGGTGTAGTCTATTATGGCGCCTCTATAGTCTGAAAGGTAATATTTTTCATCTCCTCTATCACAATAGGCCATTGCATCGGTGGGGTTCAATTCAATAGCTTTGTTAAAATCTATCATTGCACCTTCAAAATCTTTGAAATCATATTTTACCTTTCCTCTACACCTAAAGGCAGAGCTTTCATTTGGATTAAACTCAATAGCATTATTAAAATCTATCATTGCACCTTTTAAATCATTGAGGTTATATTTTGCCTCTCCTCTGCTACAATAAGCCGTTGCGTCTTTTGAGTTAAATTCAATAGTTTTAGTGTAATCTATGATTGCGCCTCTATAGTCTGCAAGGTAAAATTTTACTCCTCCTCTTTCAGCATAACCTCTTGCATCGTCTGGGCTTATTTCAATAAATTTATTAAAATCAATAATTGCCCCGGCATAGTCTTTGGAAAAAGTTTTTGTCAATCCTCTTTGAAATATGCTTTTTGCGTCTTTGGGGTTCAATTCAATAGCCTTGTCAAAATCTAAAATCGCACCTCCGAAGTCTTTGAGATCGTAGAGTTTTTCTATTCCTCTTTTATAATAATCATCTCCTGTTTGGCTTTTAGCAATTGCAGAAATGGCAAGCAAGAATAAAATGAATGCTGTTTTCATTTTTAATTGTTTTTTTAGAATAATTCATTAAAAAATAAAACAAACAAAAATTATGAAGAATTATAAAGGTCTATATTTTGGGGGCTTTCTTACATAGATTATTGTATATTTTATTAAAGTAGCAATAAAGGAAAGACTCGCAATAGTGCTTAAAATTAAACCAAACCAGAATAGAATATTAAGTTTATAATATTCGGCAGTTCCAAGTGTTATCAATGTCACAATTAGTCCCCAAAGATTTTGATTAAGATTTATGTTAAATTTATCAGTCATAACAAAAGTGAATTTATTTTTTTCTAAATCATTAATTATATTTTTCCGTCATTGAATGCCATGCATTGCTTGCTTCTGTATAGGATGAATAGGTAAAACACCATCTCTTCTCTATTTTTAATGGCCAATCTGGAATTTTGCAAACTTTATTTTTCATTGATTTTTCAAACATATCTAACTCTTTGACTCCCTTATCTGTGTTATAATCAGATATTTCTATAATATCTGAAAAATGGTTTGTCGCATAATATTCATCAAATCCTTTTGCATCAGAAAGGTTATGTGGCATGTAAATCCTTACGTAGCATATTATATAAGTAATTTGAGGTTTATTATTTTCTTGATTTGAAGGTTCAGTTTTGACTTGTTTTTGTGAATTATTTGTGTTGCAACAAATCAAGACAACCAAAAAGAGAGATAGTAAGAATGCGTTTTTCATTTTAGGTTTTTTTAGGTTTTTACTAATTCGTAATTATCGAAGTTATAAAATATTACGTATACAAATATACCGAAATAAATACAGGATGCTATTATGACAATAATCATGTTTTCAGGCTATATTTTAAATTAATAGCAAAAATATTTTTGATTTGACTTACATTATTTCTTAAAAACGATGAACAGATTTAAAGAATAAACCCCAGCGAACAAGCGGTCATTCCGATAAAAAAATATATAGTAATGTGATTTTAATACAATCACATTATTATTTTTGCGTTATACAACAAACAACAGTATGGACGCAAAAGAAACAGCCCCAGCCGCCGAGGATTTCAGCTTTGAGCTCCCAGATTTCGAGATGGAAGAAATAGACCTCGACGGTTTCGATTTACAACACGACGACCGGCCCGAAGAAACCCGTTACCAAAAGCCCAGGCTGTACAAAGCCATTCCACAGCATAACATCAAATACAGCCACGCCCAAAGGCTGGCCCGGGAACTCCGCCTGGAACCAGGAGGCCGCGCCAACGTGATAGTAAACGGTGCCTTCGTATTCGGCGATTTCATAGAAGCATACATGACCACCCACAACATAAAGGCCAGGCGGATGATCATTACCACGCTAAGCATGAACCAGGAGAATGTGGACAGCCTGGCGAACCTAATAAACGGCAATTACATAGACCAGCTCGACTTGATAATCTCGCATTTTTTTTACAGCCACGAGCGCCACACCCTAATCCCGTATTTGCTAAAGACCCTGGACATTGACAACCGGTTCCAGCTTTCGGTTTCCGGGGCCCACACCAAAACCGTCATTTTTGACACCCTGGGCGGAAAAAAAATGGTGATGCACGGCAGTGCAAACCTCAGATCCAGCAACAGCGTGGAGCAATTCACCATCGAGGACAACCCCGAGCTTTTTGATTTTTACGAAGAATATCAAACCCGGATAATTGATAAATACAAGACCATAAACAAACCAGCGCTGACCCGGGAGCTCTGGGATATAATAACCACCAAAAAGTTTAAATGACATGGCAAAAGGCTATTCTGGCGACAGCAGCGGATCGATGAGCGGCGGCCAAACAAAAGCAAGAAAGAGAGCAGGAAAAGCAACCTACCAGGCGTGGCATCCCGGAAGCGCAACCCCATTTTAACCAGGGATGAAGCGAGTAATTCCACTCGCCCAGATTGACCGGAACACCGGCCAGATCGATGGGCTACCAGCGAACCCGCGTATAATTCGCGACAACAAATTCACAAAGCTGGTGAAGAGCATACAAGACGACCCCGAGCTCCTGGAGCACCGGGGCCTTCTGGTTTTTCCGCAAGGCGAACGATTCGTGGCCATCGGCGGGAACATGCGCCTGGAAGCTTGCAAGAAAGCAGGCATAAAAGAAACCGCCTGCGAGGTAATAAACCCGGACACCAGCGTCGACAAGTTACGCGCTTTCATGCTAAAGGATAACGCGAGCTTTGGAGAATGGGATTGGGACGCGATTACAAGCCATTTCGACATTGCAGAGCTCGACGCCTGGGGAATAGACCTCCCGGAATACGCGATCGACGACGGCAGCGAAATAGAGGCGGAAGAGGACGACTTCGAAGTCCCGGAAAATATAGAAGAGGTCGAAACGGACATAAAGCCGGGCGACCTAATCGAGTTTAAACGCGGCCCGATTTGCCATCGGCTAATTTGCGGCGATAGCACCAGCGAGGCAGACATAAAGCGATTGATGGACGGAAAGCTGGCGGATTTGGTAATCACCGATCCGCCGTATAATGTTGCGTACACAGGCGGAACAAAGGACGCACTGAAGATTATGAACGACAGCATGAGCGACGGAAACTTTAAACAGTTTTTGCTTGACGCATTCACCCAGATAAACGGAGCAATGAAACAGGGCGCGGCCTTCTACGTTTGGCATGCCGACAGCGAGGGTTTCAATTTCCGAGCCGCAGCGAAGGAAGCCGGGTGGAAGATTCGCCAATGCCTTGTCTGGGTAAAGAACAGTATGGTCATGGGCCGTCAGGACTACCAATGGAAACACGAGCCATGCCTGTACGGATGGAAGGACGGCGCCAGTCACTACTTTATCGACGAGCGGACAAACGTAACCGTTTATGAGGATAAGATCGACGTCCGCAAACTAAAGAAAGACGAAATGATAAGGATGCTGGAAGAGCTACTCAGTGAAAAAGTAAGCACCAGCGTGATCCACGAGGACAAACCGAGCCGAAACGCAGAACACCCGACCATGAAGCCAATCCGACTATTGGCCCGGGCTGTCCGTAACAGCAGCAAGCCAGGCCAGGTCGTACTCGACACATTCGGAGGCAGCGGAAGCACAATGGTGACAAGCCACCAGCTGGGGCGGAATTGCTACGTTTTGGAATTAGACCCCAAATATTGCCAGGTAATAATCAACCGGATGCAAGCGCTTGACCCTATGATCGGAATTGCCATAAACGGCGAATAAACAACGGGAAAACAACGATAATGGCAAAGTTCACAAAAGGAAACAAACAAGGCAACCGGTTTACAAGAGACAAACAGCCCAAAAACCCGGGGCGAAAACCGTCCCGTTTCGAGCAGCTGGTCGCCGCTTTCCGATTGGAGGACACCACCAGGCAAATCAGCAAGGCCGACGTTTTAAGGCTAATGGCCTACCTTTTGAGCTGCACCAAAACAGAGATAGAAGTAATGCTGCGCAACCCCGAGCTCCCCTTTGCCATAGTCGGCCAGATACGGGCCATGATTACCGACGTACAGAATGGCAAAACCGATACAATAGACAAGATTTTCGACCGGGTTTATGGCAAAGCAACCACACCAATGGAGATCACTGGAGCAGGCGGAAGCCCGCTAATCCCGGACAAACCGATGAGCCGCAAGGATTACGTAAAACTGCTAAACGATATGATGGCGTGAAAAGGACAATACAAAACCCAGCGATGGCGACATCATACAGGCTCCGGGCCGACCTTCAGCAATACACGCGGGTGCTTTTCAAAGCGCAATACAAAAAGCCGTTTATCACAAACCACCACCATAAAGCCATGTTTGAGGCGCTGCAGGACGTAGTCGACGGCAAATGCAGCAAGCTAATAATCAATATTGCGCCCCGATACAGTAAAACCGAAATCGTAGTAAAGAGCTTTATCAGCTGGGCGTTTGCTCTGAATCCAGCCTGTAAATTCATACACCTAAGTTATAGCGATACTCTAGTCACCGATAACAGCCGGGCAATCCAGGAGATCATGACGGAACCGATTTACAAAAACCTATTCCCAGGAAGCGCCCTGGCCAGTCCCAGGATCAGCGGCACAAAGTGGAGCACGGCTGCAGGCGGCGGATTGTATGCAGTAAGCACCCAGGGTCAGGTTACCGGATTCGGAGCGGGCGAAGTTGAAGCGGTAGAGCTGGACAAATACATCAGCAAGGGCCAAGAAGTAAACGAAGTATTTGCTGGGGCGATAGTAATAGACGATCCAATCAAGCCCGAGGACGCACTCAGCGATACCACCCGGGAAAAGGTAAACCAACGGTTCGAAAACACCATCCGCAACCGCGTAAACAGCCGCCACACCCCGATCATAATAATCATGCAGCGACTACACGAGCACGATTTGTGCGGATACCTCCAGGAAATAGAGCCAGGTGAATGGCGGGTTTTGTCCTTGCCTTGCATAACCACAAACGATCAGGGAGAAGAACAGGCGCTCTGGCCACATAAGCACACCCTGGCGGAACTATACAAAATCCGCGACGCTAATAGTTACGTTTTTGAAACACAGTATTTGCAGAACCCTAAACCAATCGAGGGTTTGATGTACCCGAATCCGTTTAAAGAATACGAGCTGATCCCGACCACACACCGAAGCGAACGAAAGAATTACACAGATACCGCCGACACCGGGGCCGACTATTTGTGCTCGATTTGCTACGAAGAAACAGAAATCGGCTGCTTCGTTACTGATTTACTATACACCAAAAAGCCGATGGAGTACACCGAGCCCGCCACCGCACAAATGTTGACCAGAAACAGCACTCAGACCGCCAATATTGAAAGCAACAACGGCGGGAGAGGATTTGCTCGGGCTGTTGAAAGCCAGCTAAGAATTGCCAGGAATTTGAGCACTTCGATCGACACCTTCACCCAGAGCGATAACAAAGCCGTCCGAATTTTCAGTAAAAGCGCCGAGGTACAAAACATGATAATATTTCCCGTCGGATGGCAGAGGCGCTGGCCCGAATTTGCCCGGCACGTATTGAATTACCGCAAAGAGGGACAGAACGCACATGACGACGCCCCTGACACCCTAACAGGCATAATCGAGAAGTTTAACGACACCGTTACAGTCGACACAGAGGAATTAGAGGCAGCACTTTATTAACCCATAAACACTACAGGAACCATGACACCAATCGAAGAGATCACTGCAGCAACCAGGCCTGGAATGCAAATAATAAACGATTTGAAACTAAAATCCATCGTATTACGAAGCTGGGCGGAGCTCGAAAAGGAATATGACCCCAAACTTCACCCGGTAATCACCGACCCAAGTTACAGGGATAAAGCCATAAAAGGAAGGATCGAAAAAGTAACCAGGATAACCGTCGACCTGCAAAGGCTGGCTGCCAAACGAATGACTGAGCTAATGTTCGGAATTCCCGTAAAGCGAGTATATAAAGCTGAAACCGAAGGCGAAAAGGAAGTCGCCAAAGTAATGGAAAAGATCTACCAGCGCAACCGGATCGACGCTGTAAACATAGAGCGTGGAACCATGCTAAACGCTGGTTGTGAGGTAGTAACCCTTTGGTTTGCCATCGAGGAAAAGAACCAGCTTTATGGCATCGACAGCCCGTTTAAACTGCGTTGCAAGAATTACAGCCCGATGCTTGGGGATGGCCTTTACCCATTTTTCGACGAATATGACGACCTAAAGGCGCTTAGTTTTGAGTATATACGAAACGACGGAAAAACATCAGTTAATTATTTCGACACCTTCACCAGCTGGGAACACATCCAATGGCGGATGGATGAAAGCGATTGGATAGAGATAACCCGGGAACAGATATCCATTGGTAAAATTCCCGCGATATACGTAACCCGACCAACGCCAATCTGGGAGGATACCAGCTGCAACGTTTATGAAATCGAGTGGGCGCTGAGTAGAAACGGCAATTACCTAAGAAAAAACAGTAAACCCAACTTTGCAATTTTTTCAGATAAGAACGTAAACCTGGGCAACGAAAAAGCAGATGATTTCCGAAACGTACTGCAGCTGCCAAAGGACGCCTCCGCCAACTACATAACCTGGCCCCAGGCAACCGATGCGCTGAAATTCCACGTCGAAAACCTGTACAAGTCGTTTTTTACACAGCTCCAGCTCCCAGACATGAGCATGGAGTCAATGAAGAGCACACCGATGAGCGGCGAGGCCCGGAAGATGGTATTTATAGACGCCCAACTAAAAGTAACAGAAGAAAGCGGGCGCTGGATAGAGGCGCTCGATCGGGAAGTCAACGTTATAAAGGCATTTTTAAAAACGATAATGCCAGGAAGTGCTGCGGCCATAGACAGCTTGCAGATTGAAACACAGGTTACACCTTACGCAATAAGCGACGAAAAAGACACCATCGCAAACCTAATGGCAGCTACCGGTGGGAAGCCGATCATCAGCCAGCGAGAAGGAGTAAAGCAGCTGGGATGGAGTGAGGACGTAGAACAGACCATTCAGGAAATACAGAAAGAATCAGCCATCGACAGTATGGCCCCAACCTTTTAACAGATGGAAGAGGCAGTCTTACAGGCCATCCGGGACATCGAGGCCAAGAAAAAAGAGGTGGGAGAGGCGCCGGATTTTGCCACCCGCCGTGAGCTGGAACGGGTCGTCAGCGACGCGCTAAACAGCCTTTATGCACAACAGAAAATCGCGGTTGGAGTAACTGCAAACGATAAATGGATTAAAGCGATACCATAGGTCATGACTGCGATAGAGTGGGAACTTGAACACCAAAAGCGGATCGAAGAAAACGCGGTAAAAGTAAATGCAATATACAATTACGCGACATACGAAGCGGTCAAAATTGGCGCAACAATAACCCACTTTAATCCAGACAAACCTTTCAAATGGGACGATTACCCGGGCACGAAATACCGGATCGACAAACTAACAACGTTGCTCGGCAGCCAGCTCCACGCCGTAGTCACCACCGGGACAAAAGCAGAATGGGACGCGGCCAACGAGAAAAACGACGAGCTGGTGCACAGCGTCCTGGGACTGACCAAACCAACCAGCACACCAGGGAAAGGGCCGGTGCAGCTCGACCTTTTCGCAACCCCGGAAGCCAAAGCAGCAGCGGAAAAAAAGTATTTCAACAACAACCCGGACGCGCTGGCCGCATTCCAGACCAGGAAAACCGCCGGGCTAAAGTTGAGCGATAGAGTCTGGCGATACACCAACCAATTCAAAGACGAGATCGAGATGGGCCTCGACGACGGAATCCGCAACGGAGCAACCGCTGCAAAGATGGCCCGGGACTTGCGCCAATATTTGCAGGAACCCGATCGCGTATACAGGCGGTTCAGAATGTACCTCCGGGACGGAGACGGGAATCCGGTACTAAACAGCAAAGGGGAAAAGATCGTAATAAAACAGGAGCGCCGCCGATATATAGACCCACTCACCGGAAAGGAAACCTGGAAGGTCGAAAACCCAGCATACAAGCCAGGGATGGGCGTATACAAAAGTTCGCTGAAAAACGCACAACGACTGACCAGGACGGAGATTAACATGGCGTACAGGACAGCAGACCACGCCAGGCGCCAGCAGCTCGACTTCATAGTCGGATTTGAGGTAAAGACCAGCAACAACCACCCGGTAATCGATATTTGCGACACCCTAAAAGGGCGCTATCCTAAAGAGTTTAAATTCGTAGGATGGCATCCCCATTGCCGCTGCAAGTGTATAAGCATAATGAAGATGCCCGACGAGCTCGAGGGCGACATCCAAAAAATACTAAACGGAGAACCCATCGACACAGAGAGTTTATTAACCATACGCGAGATGCCCGCCAACTTCACCAATTGGGTGGCAGACAACAGCGAACGAATCCAGGCCGCGAAAAACGTCCCTTATTTCATAGCCGACAATTACCCAGGCGGCGACATAGATGAACCGATAAAAGTAATCTCGATCCAGGAAGCTAAAGCCCAGGAAATAAAGAAAGCCCAGGAGGCATTCAAAGCAGCCGAGCAAGTAAAAGCCCAGGCAGCAGTCGCAAAAGCGGCGGAAGAGGCCCAGAAAGCAGCAGAAGCGAAAGCCGCCGCCGACAAGGCAGCAGCAGAACAGGCCGCAATCCAGGCAGCGGAACAAGCCGCCGCGCTAAAGGCTGCCCAGGAGGCAGAACTCGCCGTCCAGGAGGCAGCCATAAAAGCAACAGAAGAGGCCGCGGCCAAAGCAGCAGAACAGGCAGCAATCGAGGCGGAAAAGCAAAAACAGGAACAGGAGGCCAACGCCAAAAAGATGGCGGAATTATACGCCAAAATAGACAAGGGTTACAACAAACTAAAGGAGGCCCAACTGATCGGATGCCAGGACACACCCGAATGGAAGGCCCTGTTTGCATCGCTAAACGAGAAGGACATAACACCGCAAAAAATACAATACAGGATCGACCAAATGAATATCGCCATAAAAAAAGCGAAGGTAAAGCTGGCGATCGAGGCGGATGCAAAGAAGAAACAGGCGGAAGAGGACGCGAAAAAAGCGGAGGCGGAACTGAAGGCCAAACCAGCGAAGGATCACGCGTCCAGCGTAGTAAAGCAAGCTATCTCGCTGGGCTTGTTTGGCCCGGAATTAGACCAAACCATCATCGCAATAAATACCTCCACGGATACCACGCTGATTTACTCCCGGGCCTCCACGCTATACAAGCTAATCCAGAAAAAGAAGAAAGCCGACAAAGCCCAGGCCGCCATTGAGAAGCAAAAGGCCGCAGCAGAGGCCGCAAAATTGGCGAAAGAGGCCGAAGATGCAGCCAAAGCAGCAGAAGCCGCCAAAGCCGCAAAAAACAAGGTTAGCACTAAAGCGTTCGACGACCAACAGCTGCTCAAAGCCCAAATAAAAGCCGGGAACAAGATAAACGAGGCGGAAAAATATGGGCTGACAGGAACGGCGAAATTCGACAAACTAAAAGTCGCCGCATTGGAAGCAAACGGGAACCCGTATACAATCCAATACCACATCGACCAGATGAACATCGCAATAAAAGAAGCGAAGGCAGCCGGCGTCGTACCAATCCAGGGCGTGACCGTACCATCGGCACAACCGACACCGACAGCGTCAAAGATAACAGCACCAAAGGCCACCAAAGTAAACAAAGCACCAGCAGACCCGCTGTCCAACTCAGCGCTCCTGCAGAAATACACCCAGGGAGAAATCGACGCGCTGCACAACGCGCACAACAAATTCCTGGACATGAAAGTGAACGGTTACGACTATCAAACCCAGGTCAAAAAAATAAACTACGAAATACAATTTGTTATAGATCACCCCAAGTTTAACACCAGCCCGACTATGATTGAGCTGCTAAAAAAAGACTTGGAAAAGGTAGAGACAGAGCACCAGGCAGCGATGGCAGTCGCCGAATATAACAACGTAAAAGGAAACGCCCAGGCGATGCTAGCGGGCCATAGCGGCATAAAAGACCCAGCCGTTTTAAAGGAGGCAAAGAAGCTGCAGGCGCTAATCAAGACCGGAACCAAAGACCAGATCGAGGCTGGGATTACAGCATTCTCCACGACTGTAAACGACTACACTTACAAGTCGATGAGCGTAATAGAGAAGCTTGACATGGAGTTTTTCAACCAGGACGACAAATTCAGTCTTTCCAAACACTACACACCAGCAGACCTGGCCGAAGTAAACAAATTACGGGAATGGTTAACCATTGCAACCAAGAAGGCAAATGGCAACATTAGGGACACCACTGTGCAGAGCAGACAAGAGATGCTGTCGCAAAAATTACAAGAGCTTTCGTTTAAGTACGCAACCAAACAGGAGCTAGTCAAAGACCTGGCCGCCACGATGGTAAACGGCAAACCGGTTTATAAATACATAAGCGAGAAGGAGGCCGCCGCGGCATATAAGAAGTACTGCTCAATGCCAAAGATAAAGGCGGGATGGTATAAAAACGGCGGAGCGATCGGCGGGAAGTACGAAGCCAGCAGCAGCGACGAGCAAGATCGTTATGACAACTACTTAAAGAAACTAAAAGCCGCCGGGCTAAAGATAGAAAATGAACCGAGCCTCGCCAGCCGGTATTTCAGAGGGAGCAGTTTTATTAACGAATACCTCCTGGGAAACGACCAGACAACCGACACCCAACACAGAGAAACGCTCGATGCTTACACCCCGGCATTGAGCTGGGCGCTTAACAAGCTGCCGCGATACAACGGTGCAACATACCGCGGATGTGATAAGGATGCTGGACTTTTTAACTCAGTAAAGGAGGCATACATAAACAAAAAACCGTTCACCCAGATAATCGGGATGAGCACATCGACAAGCCCATCCGTGGCCGACGGATTCGGGCGTGGGATCACGTTTAAAATATACGGGAGGTCTGGAGTTTACGGGGAATTTTCGTACTATAAAAACGAAAAGGAGGTTTTATATAGACCAGGCTCGAAGTTCGAAGTTTTGGAGCTAATAGAGAACACTGGATCGAATGGAATAGCGGAAAAGGGATGCGTTACCGTAATCCTGCGCGAGATTTTGGAATAAAAAAGGCCCCGGTTTTCCGGGGCCTTTCTCAAATAATAGGGGCAAATTCAAGATATCGATCCAACCAGCGAAGGCGCCCGGATTCCGGGTCGATCCCCATTTCACCGGCGGCTTTCACAAAACACCAATCCCGGAAAAACAAAACAAACGGCTCCACATAAGGCGGATCTGGGCGGACATCCCAATGGCGCCGCTCCATTTCCCACCAGGTGCCCCCGTCGTTTCTGGCGAAGTAAGGAGGGCACTCGTCCTCCCCCCGGAAATATTGATACTGATCCCAGCCAGTCAGCGAACGAAAGAAGCGATCCCGAAAAGGAACCTCCCAAGTAAATGGACTGGCCGCGTAGGCTTTCTCAAAAAACCATTGCCGCCGTGCAAAGCCATCCTCGGGCGGAAAGGGACAAACGTACTCACCCCGATAAAGATCGGCAGCGGGTACTTCAAATTCAGAAAGGGTCATAATTCACAGTTTTATAGAATTGAGAAATAAGGGCACGCATTGAGCCGGGAAGATACGACAATGCCGCGTATTTCATCCACGATGATACACCATAATAAGCCTCGGCAATCGAGCCAGCAATGGCCGCGATCGTATCAGAGTCGCCACCGATAGATACAGCCAATCGGATACAATCCTCGAAGCCACCGGATTCCAGAAAACACACAAGCGCCTGCGGAACCGTAACCTGGCACGTTTCGTCGAACTGGTTTATTTTACGGATAGATGCACAAGTAAAATCAAGCGAGTAATCAAAAGGAGGCGAAACAATAGCAGCGCTGATTTCGGCCTTTGTATAACCGCGATGGGCCATTTGAATGGCGAGTGCAACTGCCCGCGCCCCTTTGAGCCCTTCCGGGTGGTTATGAGATACAGCGGTCACCAGATCGACACGACGATCCAGTGCTGGAGAACTGAACTCCGGGAGGATAGGAACACGAGCCCAAGCCACCGGTGAAACACGCATAGCCGAACCGTTCCCAAAACTATCATAAGGAACTGGATTATTGATCCACTCGCTAAACATAGCACCGTAATCCCCGAGCGGAAAATTCAGACACCAGCGCTGTAGCATACGAGAAAACTGCAAACTAGCACCCGGGCCCCATTCGTTGACATTGACCACCCAATCAGCCACGGCCATAGTACACACCGTATCATCAGTAAACCGACACTGCGGGTGGAATAGCTCGAAGTTTTTGGCGCGGTAATTTGCAAATTCAAAGCGGGAACCGACGATGTCCCCGATAATAGCACCAATCATCTTAAAGAGTTAAAAATTAGACAAATATAAAAAACAATAGCCATACAATAAAACCTATTGTGCTCCATTTTTAGCAACGGCACAACGAAGCACGCGCTCCACATTATCTGCGGTCATAGACGACCGCCCAGCCAGATAGTCGGACAACGTAGCTCGGCGAATGCCAGCGGCATCAGCGACAGCCTGTTGTTGGCCCAGGACAGCCAAGCGAACGAAATCCCGGAGCGAAAAAGCCCCTGGACACGCCAGGAACTCCCGACACAAAAGCAAAGCAGAGGCCCTCGATTGGGCCCCTGAATGCGTGGCAAAGTCATGGAAAGTCTCCAGCTCCGCAATTTTCAAAGTAAGGAATTCCGAGGTTTTCATTCGTACTTTTTCATAACAACGCCGTCGAAATGGAGCTCGTCCTTGCTAATAAATACGGATTTTTCCCCGGCAATTACGCAATTAGGGAAACCACCGTCCCATTCCGAAATTATAGATACAGACACCCGGTGCACGGAATCCATAAGCATCTGAACCACCTCCCGGTCGGAGGTAAACCGGACGCCCTGAAAAACGCTGCGCCCGTTGATTTGAAAAGCCAAACCGGCGTAAGAGTAACCGATAACCGGCGCCACCTTTGGCAGCGTATCGGTTTTGGAACAGGAAAAAGAAACGATACAAAGCGCCAAAAGCGCAAAAATTGATTTTCTCATAGCATATAAAAATAAAGCCCCGACAACAGCGCCGGGGCGGGTAAATACTATTTATTTCTAAGGTAGGCCACAGGATTAGGAATATAGCCACGCGCAGCACAGCACTTGAGATATTCACCATGCCCGCCTTTTCCTACCAGATCAGCTCGGCCAAAGTAATAATCGCCATTGATACAGCAGGCCACATAAACCCGGTTTGACCGGCGCTCAGAGATAACAGAACCAGACTCGTCGACGACACGATAATGGAATTTTGTAGCCTTACTTCCGGTTTCGGATACTTCAAGAAAGTAGTTCATGATTGAGGATATAAAGGGTTAAGAAATAACAATCTAAGAATCAAGTCGGACGCGTACATCATAAGAAAACATATCCAGATTCCAATTCATGCGATTAGCAACAAAACCGGCCAGACGCCAAGCCATAGCCAAGTCAGTCACACCTGCAAGTCGGTAGGTTTCCCCCAAGATAGTATTAGTATAAACAGCTGTAAAAATTTCCATAAAAGCGGTTTTTTGAACCCGAGTTTATTCCCAAAAAGCATACCCCAAAAATACGTTAAACCGTACACCGGTGCAAATCATAACATGTTTATCTTCATTGTGATATATGATTTAGAAAGAATTTAAATTAAAAATAAGCTAAAAAATAAATGATTGTAATATAATCACATTTAAAATCGGCTAATTTTGAAGCATATAAACTTTAACAAACAAAAAAAGGGTATGAAAAACACAATCAAGGAAGCGCTGAAAAACAAGTATAAAAACATGGGTTTTGGCGATAAGGCGTTTGATGGGGCCGCAGAATACCTGGCAACATTGATCGAAAACGACACCGAGGTCGAAACAGCGGTCGCGGGCGTCGAAAATCTACTAAAGGCATTCCAGGCCGACAGCGACAAGGTACGAACCGAAAAAACGAACCTCGAGAAAAAGCTGGCAGAATTGGAAGGCAAAAACCCAGATGCTGCTTCGGCAGCAGCAGCAGCCGAAGCAGCAAAAAAAGCAGCCGCCGACGAAACACCGGCATGGGCCAAGTCCATAATCGACCAGAACAAAGAGCTGGCCGCGAAATTGGCAGCCATTGAAGGTGACAAGGTGGCGAACACCCGTAAACAGCAACTAACAGTGGCAATGGAGAAGGCCCCGGCCAAGCTCCGCGAACGATACGAGAAAGACCTGTCCCGGATGAATTTTGAAAGCGACGAGGCTTACGCCGAATGGCTGACAGAAGTAAAAACGGACACCGAAGCCTTTGTCGCCGAAGCCACGCAAAGAGGGGCGGTTTTTGGGAGGCCAATGGGAACCGGAGGCGGAACCACCCCGGAAAAACCAACCCCGGAAGTGGAGGCCCGCATTAAAGCGAGAGAGGCAGAAACGGCAGCCCCTGCCATTTTAGGGCTACCAAAATAAACCCATAAATCGAAATGAACGTAAACTTTTTTGAAGTAAGCCCGGACTCCGTAACCCCGGTTATTTTCGAGCAGATACTCGGAGAGAAACCAGGAGGTGCCATCGTCGGTAATCCAGCATGGGACGTACTCCCCGGGACAGCGGTCGGCCCAAACGGCTCGAGTGTTTTTACCCCAATTAAGGCATATCGCCTTACTAAAGCCGTCGCAAGCGGCGACACAACCATCGAAATCGCCAAAGGTTCAGGAGTAGCAGTAGGCGACGCAATCGGAAATGGAACAAAGGCGGTCGCCTGCACTGCAGTAGATACGACCACATACGCCACAAAGGACGTTGTCACCGTTTCCTTGGCTTTGACCATCGCAATCGGTACGGTTTTATACCAAGCCGCAGCAGCAAGCGCATCCGCAGCGGTTCCCATCTACACACCTAAATATTTGACAGGTGCATACGTATTCGCAGGCAAAGGCGACCAGGTAATAAAGCTGGTGAATTTCGCCAACGTAAGAAAAGAAACGGTCAATGCTTCCCTGGAAGTTTTGGCCCTAATACCAACCATTAAAGCCGTATAATCATGCTAAAGCCACTTTTTGACCTCGACCAGACCAACATGCAGGCCGAGGTAAACAGCTACAAACCAGGCAACGGCCTTGTTTGGTCAAAGCTATTCCCCCTGAAATTCACCCCACGATTTGACCTAAAAGGAATCGAGGGCAATGACGGAATCCCCGTCTCTGCCGACAGGGTCGCCTTCAATACAAAGGCCCCGCTGAAAACCCGCAAAACCGTAGGCTCCTGGAGCGGAAAGTTGGGTAAAATCGCCATTTCAAAACAGAAGGGCGAAGAGGAAATCAATGATTATAAGGATTTGAAGGTAATCAGCGCAAACAACCAGCTCGACAAGGCGACAGCGCAATACTTGGTCGATATGGTATACAACGACGTCCAGGCGGTAAACGACGGAACCGATTACAAGATCGAGATCGACGCGCTCCGCATTGGATGCAGTGGCAAGCAAACATTCCCGGCCAGCATTGAGGGCGAAATGGCAACTGCTGACGAGATCAACTTCAATGTACCAGCCGCCAATTTCGTCGGAGTAACCACGCTGTGGAGCAACGCAGCCAGCGCCGACGGGATCGGCGACATTGTAAAGCAGCAAAAATCGATTGCCAAATTGGGACTAAAAAAACCGATGTACGCAATTTTGGAGGCCTCCACCTTTGAACTTTTGCTCGCCCAGGTAGCCACTACCAAGAGGGTGGCCAGCGTACTAATCAACGTAAGCGGGCTCACCAGCACCGAGGTGCTGAGTGTTGACAACGTAAACGCCTACATGAAGGCCAAAGGATATCCGCAGTTTTTGGTTATCGACTCCTACGCAACCATCGAAGCGAAGGACGGAACCCAGACCACTATCAAGCCGTGGAACGAAAAAGTAGTCACGCTGGCCCCAACCCCACAGCTGGGTTACACATACTACAAACCCGTCCCATTGATTGACAACACAGCTGCGCTGCAAGTACAAGGGGCTTACGCCAAAACAACCGTATACAGCGAATTGAACCCGCTGCTTGAGGTAACAATGGCCGAAGCATACGTACAGGCCGGTTTGATCAACCGCGCCTCGCTGGTATTCATGAATACCACCAACGCAAGCGGCTGGAACGGCGGCAACTAATAGCGAAGCGAAGTGACAATCCTCGAAGCAATAAAAGCCGTTTCATCATACCCGATCCCGCTGCGAACGATTACCCGGTTCGCAGCGGCCAGGGATTTGAACGTAAATGCGGAAGTAAACAGCGAAACGCTGGCCTCCCGAGAATTCCAATTTGCAGAGGCGGACGTCATGATGTGGCTAACAAAGGCCCCGATAGTAACTGAGGGCGGCGTCACCATAACACTGAGCGCAGAAGAGAAATCGCGACTATTGGCCGACGCCTCCGAGGTATACGCGGAGCTGGGCACGAGGGAAAGGCTTTACGGATATAAAGGTGAGGATTTATGACCAACGGGACGCTGCAATACAAAAGCAAAACAGGTGGCGGAACAAACCCAACAACGGGCGATCCGATACCGGTAACAGGAGCGTGGAGCGATTGTATAGACTGCTTTATACAAACGAACCACCACAACACCAAAGGCAGATACATAGATGGAAAATTCGAAATAGTCGATTACACGATACTAATCGAAACACAGCCATTTGATGCCGACCGGGTGCTGCTGATAACCGACAAAGGAAAGACGCTGGGAGAATTCCAAGTCCAGAATGTCGAGTTTTTGGATGCAGTAGGACGGGTCAAAATAACGATCGCAAATGGCCATTAAACAAGTAACACCGATGGCGGCAATAGAGCAGCACCTGGCGCTTGAAATACAACGTAGGAAAGACGCGATTCTATACGCCTTCAAGTACGTAGGCGAGCGCTGCATCAACGAAGCGCGAACCAACGGCAGTTACAAAGACCGCACCGGAAATCTAAGAAGCTCGATCGGATACCTAATCCTACAGGACGGAGCCGTTCACACCGCCTCGGCCTTTGATGGCAACGAGGGAGGACAAACCGGCAAAGCCCTAATAAACAAATTGGTCGCCGAATTCCCGCAAGGAATAGCGCTCGTAGTTGTAGCAGGCATGAAATACGCCGCCGCGGTAGAAGCGCGCAATTTTAACGTTTTAACCAGCGCCGAATTGCTGGCCGAACAGCAAGTCCCAACACTTTTAAAAACGCTCGGATTCACCAAATGACAAAGACGGCGGACGAAGTAGAAAGCGATTTATTCGCGCTAATAAGCAGCAGCGCACTAAAGCAGGCCATCAAAGGGTCAGTCTACAAAGACGGAACCAGGCCAATCAACGCAACCACCGAGGACGCGGTTATTACATTCGTGGCAGGGCTCGACGACCAAATACAAACCGGAGCCATTAACCTAAACGTCTACGTCCCCGACATAGACAACGGAACCGGGACATTGGTCAAAAATACAGCCCGCTGCCGGGCTTTGGGTATCTTGGTAAACCAGATTGTAAAAGCAACTACCCCAGGGAACTACTATTGGTCGCTTGGCGGAACCATACAAACATTCCCAGCCGACCAGATAGGCCAGCACTTTGTAAACGCAAAAATCAAATTTCAGTTAGCAACCTTTTAAAAACTAATAAGATGGCAGTATTATCATGGGGTAAACCCACAGTCGAAATCGGAGTATCCACTGGAGCCGCAGCAACGACCTTCACCTCCCTTCCCGATATTAAGGAAGGCACGGCCAAGTTGACCACGACACCAGGGAACACACTCAAGGCAACCGCAGAAGGCGGTGCACTTATTGACGTCCGCAAAAACGTAAACAGCAGCGTTTTTGAATGCGAAATTTTCGTAAAGAAAGGCGCCACAAAACCCATTGCAGACGCCGATGGCGTAATCCTAACCAACCACACCCTGCGGTTAACCCCGGAGGACGTAACTCTGGAGGGATTCATAATGGATTATACCAGTGTTTCAGTAGTTGAGACATGGAGCTCGCAGGACGGCAAGATTTGGAAGTACACCTTCGAAGGATTGAAGCCGACCACCGGAAACATATTGAAACCATACACGAAACCGTAAAAGTAAGCCCGGCCATCACCGGGCCCTTTTAGTTTTTGATTGGAAGAGAGAAGCACAGAAAAGGCCGGGGAAAGCCCGGCCACCGGTACACACAACCCACACACGACATGCATGAAAAAGACAACAGAATCCAGGGTCGCCGACACCATACTCGAGCGCACTCAGGAAATAAAACTAAACGGTCAAACATACCAAGTGGCCCCACCAACAACAGCGACACTTATCCTTGTAAGTGAGCTGGTCGCGACCCTACCAGCGGTCAAACTTGACCCGGGAAACGTATTCTCCGAAACCATACTGATCGCCCCCGAATGCAAGCCGCTGGGCGAAATAGTGGCCGTTTTGATATTAGGCGCCAAAAACATAAAGCAAACCAAAACCGTCGTAAAAAGGCGTTTTTTTGGCCTAATCACGGAAACCACAGAAGTGACCATCGACAAACAGGCGGAGCTCGCCCACACCATACTAAACGAGCTGTCCCCCCGGGAACTATACGAGTTAACAACCCAGCTATTGACCAAGATGGAGATCGCGGATTTTTTCGCGCTTACCACTTCCCTAACAGAAATAAATCTGATGAAGCCGACGCGGGAGGTGGTAAAAACGACAGCATCTGGGCAATAATAGCAGGCGTCGCAAAGGGATACACGCTGACAATAGACTACGTTTTGCATGGCATGAGCTACGCAAATACGATACTATACAGCTCCGTCCTCCCCAGCTACGATGACTTAAAAGAAGAGGAAACGATCAACGCGGACGACCCGCGCAACCGGTCGAAAATAAGAAAAGAATTATACGGGTAAGCAATGAACAACGATAATGGAAGTATACGATTTGCGGTCGAGCTTGACAACACCAAGCTGCAGGCCGACGCGGCAAAATCCCGGGCGGAACTTACCAGCATAGGGAACACAGCAGCGGCGCAAGGCAACAAGATGCAGGAGGCGTTCAGCGCGATGAACGGCATGGTCGGAATGGCCGCAATGGCAGCCGTCGCCAGCATAGGGTTAATCGGGAAAACCATACTCGACACCACCGCCAAATTTGAGAAATTCGGAATCGTACTAAAAAACACGCTGGGCGAGGTAAAGGGAATCGACGCGCTGGCGATGCTTTCCCAATTTGCAGCCACAACACCATTCCAGCTCGACGAAGTAACCGGGGCCTTCATAAAGATGGCAAACCAGGGATTTGTCCCGACCCGCGAGCAGATGATCAAGCTGGGCGACCTGGCCAGCAGCACCGGCAAAAGTTTTGATCAGCTAACAGAAGCCATCCTGGACGCCCAGACAAGCGAATTCGAACGACTAAAGGAATTTGGGATAAAGGCCAGCTCCAGCGGCGACAAAGTAACCTTTTCATTCAAAGAGCAAAAGACCACCGTCGAAAATACAGCCAGCGCGATCCGCGCCTATATTTTGAGCCTGGGCGACCTAAAGGGAGTGACAGGAGCCAACGCGCTGATTTCTGCCAGCCTAACAGGCCAACTTTCAAACCTAGGCGACAAGCTGGCCGCGATGTACAACAAGATCGGCACCGACAACAAGGGGATTTTATACGGAGCGATCGACGGAATAAACACCCTGGTCGATCACTACCAGGCGGTGGGCGAAGTTTTGACCGGGTTAATTGCCATTTACGGGGCCCAGAAAGTAGCGGTGATGGCCGTCGCCTGGGCCGAGAACGCCAAAGCAGCAGCAACCGCCCGGGCTGCAGCGGTCGAAACAGAATACAACCTAATTATAAACGCGCAAAACTTTTACATGGCTGCCAAAGCCCGCGGCATAACAGCAGAAATCGCCATGCAGGAAGCCAAAGCGCTGGCCCTAAAAAACGTGGCTGCGGCGGAAGCAAAAGCAGCAAGCACAACCAAAGCATCCTCGCTGGCCAACCCATACGTCCTGGCAGCGATGGCCGTGGCCGCGCTCGGATTCGCCATTTATAAAGTAATAACCTACCAGACCGACCTCGAAAAAGCGATCGCCAAAACAGCCTCCCAGGTCGAAAACGAACGGGACAAAACCGCCCAGCTTTTCGCCCAGCTAAATCACGCAACCAAAGGAACCGACGAGTGGAAAAAAGCAAAGGCCGCGATTCTGGATCAATACGGGAACTATTTAACCGACCAGCAAAAAGAGCTCGACAACACCAAAGGAATCGCCGATGCATACACCGCAATAAACAAAGGGATTGCCGAAAATATAGCGCTAAAAGTAAAGCAGGAATCCTTAAACGCAATCAGCGAAAAATATAATCCCAGGATCACAGAGGGCACGGCAGGGATTCACAACGAAGTGAAAAAGGCGCTGGGAGCAGACCGGGCCGCGAATGTAGACCAGGAGATCGCGCCGCTGATCGCAAACGTAAAAGTGGCGGTCGACGAAAAGACAAAGGCGGACGCCAAAAGAGAGCTTCAAACATACCTGGACAATTTGCGCGAAGAGGTATGGGGCGGGCCCAACAGCAGCGTGTGGGGCCGAACCGGTAATATTTCCAAGTTCAGCAGCGAGCTCACCGCCTCGCTGGAGAATTGGAAAAACGAAACGGAAACCGTAAACAACGCCTTCACCGCCACAGCCCAGAAGATAGAGGCAGCAAAACCAGACCCGGTTAAAACAACGTACCAGGCCCAAATCAACGCGCTAAAAGCAAAGAAAGCCCAATTACAAAAAGAGCTCGAAGAGATCAAGAAAACCCCGGACGTCGACCCAATGAAGGCCGTCACAGCCAAACAGGGGCAAATCGACGAAATAAACAAAAAGCTGGGAGAGAAGGAAAAACCAGAAAAGGCGCAAACCGAAATCGAGAAACTAAAGGCAGCGATAGAAAAAGCCAACTATGCGGAAAAGGTAGGATTAACCGTAAAGCTCGACAAGTTAGAGAAGGAAAAGGCACTAAAAGAAGAAATCCTAAAGATCCAGGTAGCCATTGCCGAGAGTACAAAGATGGAACCCCGGGGCCCGGGATCGGCGGAATTGGCAATCGTAGAAGCGGCAAACAGCTCGAAAGAAGGATCAGCGGCAGCCCTGGCCAAGATTAACGATGCCGAATTTGAAAAGGTAAAAAAGCGGACGGAAGAAACGGCCAAGCTCGAAAAAGAAGCCGCAGACGACCAGGAGAAAAAAGCCAAAGAAACCGCCGGTTATTTTTACGACATAGCCGACGCCGCCGACTATTTGAGCCGAAAGCTGGGCGACAGCAACAGCGAGCTGGCCGGAATGCTATCAGTAGTCGCGAACATGGGCAGCCAGCTCGGGAAATTAGCAGAGAGCGGGTTTAAAATAAGCAAATCCCAGGGCATAGGCATGGCCATAAGCGGAGCCACCCAGCTAATCGGGATGGTAGTGGGGCAGGCAGCAGAAAACAAGCGGGTGATGGCTGAGTATTACCGGTCGGTAATTCAGCAACAGCAGGATTACAACATCCTACTAAACGATAATCTCCGGTTAAACAGCGATATAAAAGGCTCCATTTTTATAAAAGACTACGAAGGCAAACTGAAAGACGGAGCGGCAGCCTTCACCGACGCGCAAAAAAAGTACAATGAAGAACTAAAGAAATTCGCCACCAGCGAAGCGATCACCGGGAAGAAAAACGCCATCAGCGGGACAAACATACTCGCAGGCGTAGGAGCCGGGGCAGCGCTTGGAGCCGGGATCGGGTCGGTGGTTCCGGTAATCGGAACAGCGATAGGAGCGGCGGTCGGCGGCATAATAGGAGGGCTCACCGGGCTATTTGCCAAAAAGAAAAAAGACGTCGTAAAACCGCTGCTGGATGTATACCCGGATTTGATAGACAAAAACGGTGAGTTTAACGCGAGCCTGGCAAAGACCCTGGTCGACAACAACAAAGTCACAGAAGCCACAAAGCAGACACTGAACAACCTAATCCAATGGAAAGAGGCAGCAGACAAGGCCAAAGAGCAACTAAAGCAAGTAATCGCAGACTTGACCGGCGGACTTGGCGACGACCTAAGAAACGCGCTGGTTACAGCCTTTGAGGACGGAACCAGCGCGGCCAAAGCATTCGAGGGATCGGTAAACAAGTCGCTCGAGAATATAATGGCTAACATGATATTCAACAAGGCATTCGAGGGTGCGTTTTCAGATTTGCAGGCCAGAATGGAAGCCAGCTATGCGACCACCGGCGACCAGAGCTGGCTCGACGATTTCCAAGCCTTTTATTCCCAAAGCCCGGATTTGATCGCCAAGTTCAACAAGGGAATGGCTGACGCCAAAGCGGCAGGATCAGCCGCCGGGTTTGACCTATTCGGAGCAGGAACCAGGACGGCATCCAACAAAGGGATTGCAGCCATGAGCCAGGACAGCGCCGACGAGCTAAACGGGCGATTCACAGCGATACAAGGCCACACCTTCAGCATAAACGAGGGCGTCAAGATACTGAGCGCAAACAGCGGAATGATCCTGCAGCACCTGGCCGGGATAGAGAAGAACACGGCCCGATTGGAAGGGATAGAGAACCTCACCCGGTCAGTAAGCAACGGAATCGACACCATAAACTTAAAAGGAGTAACGCTAAAGCAATGACGGGAAAAACCTACATAGACGGCGTCGACATATTCACCACATACGGCGTGTGGATAACCGAAGGCGGTTACAACGGGCTGGTGGCATTCCCACCGCTCAAACAACCGGACGCGAACGATTGGCAGGAAGAGGACGGCACAGATGTAGACTTGAGCGCGACCATGCTCGACACCCGCGAATTTGCGGTCACGTTTGCAGCGACAAAAACGCCCCGGGTAAAGGATTTTATCACCCTTTTGGCTAACAAGGCGTATCACGTATTCGACCTCCGGGAAATAGGGCAAACATACACGCTGCGGATGATCGCCCAGCCAAACCGCCAGCTTTTTAACGGGGCGGAGTATTTCACCCTGACCTTTGCCGACGATTACCCACTAAAGGATTACACTTACGCAGCGCCAACGCCTACGATGGTAACACAAACCGGCTACACGCTGGACGGAACCCCGCTGGCCAATTACGGCGTGTGGGTACTCCAGGGAACAGAGTCCGAAATTCAGAAAACCCCAGCCGTAAAAAAGAATCTACTGCGGAACCTAAACAGCGCCTCCGGGGCGTTTTACGATGGCGAAGCGGTAACATTCCAGGCCAAAGAAGTAACCCTAAATTTCAGCCTCGTAGCGGCAACTCTGGCGACGTTTTGGCAAAACTATAAAGCCCTGCTTTATAACCTAAGCAAGCCAGGGGCCCGCCAGGTATACAGCGCAGCAACCGGCGAAACCTTCCCCTGCTATTACAGCAACGCGAGCGTTTCAAAATTCGGGCCGGTCGGGGCGAAGGTATACTGCGATTTTTCCGTAACCCTAATTTACACCCAATACAGGAACCCGGGCGAATATTTCGTCGCAGCCACGGAAGGGGCCAACCCGATAATCACAGAAAACGACGCGTTTATAGATATGGCTTTCCCGGGCCAATATTCCGTCACCGGAGACCGCATAAAGGTAAGCCAGCTGCCAGAGGCAACCAGCGCAAGCGGGCTCGTCCTTTTGGGAGTAAACCCGACAACAAACCAGAGTGTAAAAGTCCCGGCGGCCATTTTTGGAGGCGCAGGCTCCGGTCGGTACATAAGCGAACGACTCACCGGAAACGTAAACGGAACTAATAAAATATTCACAGCCAGCGCGAGCTTTGACCCGGCCACACTATCCGTGTTCCTTAACGGAATACTGGAATTAAACTATTCAGTAACAGCGACAAACGCGATCACTTTAACGGACGCGCCAAAGAATATCGGATTCACCGACGTAGTGACAGCGAGCTATTTTAAACAATAACCATTAAAACAGGACACCCATGAGCACCCAAATCAGAACCAGCAGCCAAGTTTATATCGATGCAGACTTGGACTTCAAAGGAAAAAAAGCGAGCAACCTCGCCGACGGAGCGGTGAACACCGACGCTGCAACAGTCGGGCAAATGAACACCGCGATTGCAAATGCCACCTCGGGCGTGGGTACATCGATACACGCACCGGTGGCAGACCTGGCAGGAGCCAAAGCCGTAAACGCAGCTGGGCGAGCAGACAGAATGCTGATGCTAATCGAGAGCCTCGGGCTTTACCATTTCGATGCCGAAGCGATGACAGCCAGCAACGACGGAACCGTTATCCGCCCAACAGATATCGGCAGCGACGCGAGCGCCGGTCGATGGATAAAAATGAGCGCCACCATCACAGACCACGACCTTTTGAGTAATATACTCGGAAACGGCGGTTACCACTTGTCGCAGGCAGAAAGGGACAAACTAACAGGGATCGCGACCGGGGCCGACGTAACCAACGCCACAAGCGTGGGATCGGCAATAAACGGAGCAGCCGCAAAAGCGACACCGGTGGATGGCGACGTTTTGCCGATACTCGACAGCGCGGCCAGCTTTGGACTAAAGAACTTCACCTGGGCGAACCTAAAGAGCGTTTTAAAAACCTATTTCGATGGGCTGTTTCAAGCCACCAGCCAAAAGGACGCGACAGGCGGTTACGTAGGAATGACGCTTTTTAAAATCAATTTTAAAAACGTAGCCAACACGATAACCTCGTTTTTTACCAACTCGAACACGGTCGCCAGGACGTACACGTTCCAGGATCGCGACGGCACAATCGCAGACAACACCGACATCACCAGCGCGAAAGACCGGGCGAACCACACCGGGCAACAGGTATCCTCGACAATTTCGGATTTCACCGCAGCAGCACAAACAGCCGCTCCCGCCGAAACAACCACAACGATCGGAAACCTGATCGGAGGGGCAGCAGCCAAAACCACACCGGTGGACGCCGACATGATAGGAATCAGCGACAGCGCGGCCAGCAACGCGGTTAAAAAATTCACATTCGCAAACCTAAAAACCTGGCTGGGCTCGTTTTTTAGCGGCGACATTACGGTCACGGCGGGCGGAGTAACAGCCATCGGGGCCAACAAAGTAACCAACGCACAGCTGGCCCAAATAGCAACCCAGACCTTTAAAGGGCGAACGACTGCAGGAACCGGAAACGTGGAGGATTTGACCATCGCACAAGTAAAAACGCTGCTGGGATTGACAGCCGCTAACACAGCAACCCGGGTTTACAGAGCAACCCCGACGGGAACCATAAACGGGAGTAATACGGTTTTTACAATTTCGGCGCTCGTTTTGAGCGGAACCGAGGTTGTAATAAAAAACGGGCTAATCATGAATGCCGGGGCCTCAAATGACTATACGATAAGTTATGGCGCGACCACCACAATCACATTCACCAGCGCACCCAGCAACACCCCGTTTGCAGACATAATCCTGGTTGATTACAGCTACTAAAAACAAGTAACCAATGGCTCGGACACAAACCAAAGGGAATGACATCGGCGACGGATCAGTCGGTCGGGCGGATTTAAACACCGCCACGACCGGCTCCGCCGTGATTACAAAACTTGTAGACGGCAGCCTCGGGGTAAAGATAAGCTCCAGCACAGGGGCGGACGCGGGAACCGGGGACGTGGTACTAAAAATTGATACCGCGTATCTGGATACACTTTATGCAACCCTGGCAGGCGACGATTTCACCGGGAACATAAGCGCCCCGAATTTGATTGAAGGATACACAACCACGGCAACATCAGCGGGAACAACAACGCTGACGGTGACAAGTACATACATTCAGTTTTTTACCGGAACCACAACCCAGACAGTCAAACTTCCGGTTACAAGTACGCTGAAGCTGGGCCACCAATTCTGGATCGTAAACAAGTCCACCGGGGCAGTCACGGTTCAATCTTCGGGCGCGAATTCCGTACAAGTAATCGCCGCGGGTAGTTCGGCCTCGGTTACCTGTATTTTGCTAACAGGAACCACCGCCGCCTCATGGCACGCGAAAGACGAAACAGCAGGCGGAACAGTCCCAGACAATGCCGCCACCTACGCAAAGCAGGGGACGGAGTTTAAAGGCGACCTTACCATCACAAGCAACGCGATCGATTGGTCAACCGGGTTTTATAAAGCCATAACCCTAGCGGCAAATACGACCTACACGTTCACCAACCTGGAGAAAGGGAAAACCATAATACTAAAAATGACCGGGTCATATACGCCGACATTTCCGGCTGCGGTGGTAATCGTAAACGGCGGAACATACGACGGAACAAAGCAGAATTATATAATAATGACTTGCGTAGACAGCGCGACGCCGACGGTTTTAACAACGATAAACAAGCCATGATAAACAACTTAATGGCAGTACACCACGGAAGCGGAGCACCAAAACCAACGATGCCGACGATATCCGTCTATTTAACCTGGGGAAACGATATCGCGGTAAATTGGAGCGACGCGCCGACAGCACCTGCTGGATTTGCCTCTTACAAGCTATACAGAAACGGAACAGAAGTTATGGTGGGTAACTATACAGCAGCGAGTGGATACGATTTGACAATCACCCGATTGGACGACGTCGGAGTTTTGACACCAGGGACAAATTACAGCTATTACGTCCGGGTTTACGACGTCGCTGGAGCCTATGCACAATCGAACACGGTAGTCGCGACTGCAGTAGAAAACACGCCTCCGGTGGCCGTTAGTTTACAGGTAAACCTTTACGGGACACCAACGACCGATGTACAATTATGGTATTCAGTAACCGACGAAACAGCCTTAAGCTGGATTCAATACTACGTATACGATTTGACAACCTCGACGCAAACCGCCTACGGATTAGTCGTTCTTACAGGGACAGCAGCAACCGGACAGATTTTGCTTGCACTTGGAAGCGGAGCATCGATGTCGAACACTTTTGTAAGAGGGCATCCAATAAGGGTGAGGTTTCAGATTTGCGACCAAGCCCAAAACCGATGGGGCGACCTTTATACTTCTGGAGCTTGGGAAATAACTAAAACACCATAAAAATGAAAGCGCGATTTAACAACGGGAAAATTACGGTTTACGAGCAACTGCCCGAAACCTTCAACAACGGAGAAATATCAATAATTGGAGAAATGGACAAACTAACAAAAGAAGAGCTGGAAGCCCTTGGCTTTTACGATTTGGTTAAACCACCAATTGACGAAGCGACACAAAGATACGCCAACATAATCTGGGATGCAGAAGCCAAACAATACACTTATTGCGTGGAACAAAAACCACAGGTCACGAATCCAATCCTGACCAAATTCCAATTTATAAGCCGACTGACCATGACCGAGCGCCTCGCCATTTACACGGCAGAAGCGAAAGACCCAATGATCAGAATGTGGCTTGATACATTCCGAATTTGCGACGATATCGACCTGACCAACCCTGACACCGAAACGGGAGTCCAGATGCTCGAGGCCGCCGGGTTTATTGCCCCAGGCCGGGTGAACGAAATCTTAAACATAAACGCCAATTGAAATAATGGCATGGAAACAAGAGCAGAAAAAAAGGGATGGCTGACCGACACCAGGATCAGTTTAATAGCGCTAATCGGAAATATAGTTTTCGTGATATACATCGGAGCGATCCAGATGAACGACACCAAAAACATGGTGCTAAAACACGAAGAGCTCCTAATCAAGCTGGAAACAAGAGTCGCCCAATTAGACAGCGACAAGCTGGACAAAGAGCAGTTCACCCTTTTTTTAACAAGTATTCAAGACCTAAAAATCGACATGAGGGATTTGAAAAACGCAATCATGGAACACATACAAAAAAGTAAACTAAAGTAAAAAGACAATGAAAAAGCTATTGGAAACACTAAAGCAAAAGGCCACCAAAGCGTGGGCCGATTTCAAGAAAACCCATTTTTACCAATCCCATAAAGAAGAGGCGCTCGCCATCCCGGCGGTATTGCTACTTTTCTTTTTTGCCAATTGGATCGGCAACAAGTACGAAAAGGGGAGCGCATTTTTTGACATACCCAGCCAGCTCGAATCGCTAATTTATAGCGCCGTCCGGTTTTGCGCTACCATAGGGCTGGCATGGCTTGGAATACGGATCATGGCCCCGCCAATATACCGTTATATAGTACGAGGACTTTATCCAGGATTCGACAACCTACCAGAAAAGGAAAAACGAACAGCCACCCTGGCGCTGGTAATAACACTCCTTCTTTGCGCGGCAACGGCACTAAAAGGCGGAGCCGCGACAACTACCAACGAAACCCGGGCCGCGCTAATAAAGGATTTGAACACAACGGTGGGAATCCACGAAACCACACCCAACGCAGGCCCCGAGGTTACATTTTTTTTTACGAGCGGTCAAGATATACACACCAGCCCCCTGGTGCGCGGCATACGTGAGTTTTTATTTGACAAAACACGGAATCCCGAACCCGAACACGGCGTGGTCGCCAGCTTTTGCAAACCCGAAGGATATAATCTGGACACCCAAAGACCAGCGAGTAAAACCGCTCCCAGGCGATATCCCGACTTACTACAATTACAAGCTAAAGCGAGTGGGACACGTGGGATTCTACGAAAAGACCGACCCAGATGGCTGGTTTATAACGATAGAAGGGAACACCAACGGGTCGGGAAGTTTTGAGGGCGAATGCGTAGCCAAGAAGAAACGCGACCCGGCCAAAATTCATGCGATAGCCAGATTTATAAAGTAATACAATAAAAACCCCCACCGGAATGATCCTAAATATAAACGGAACCAACACCACGATTGCAGTCGACGATTCGAGTTACAGATACAGGGCTATAATGGGCGAAAATAGCCTGACCCTGACATTTGCCTTGCCCGGTTTTTTGGACATACCGGTGGGGAGTTATTGCGATTTCCAGGGCGAGCGATACACGCTGACCAAGCCCCAGAATTTCAAGAAAAACAACCTTCGAAATTTTGAGTATACGCTGATCCTGGACAGCAACCAAAGCCAGCTAAAAAAGTACAAATTCCGGGACACCAACGACGGAACCAGGCTAAAATTCAGCTTAACAGCCAGGCCCCAGGAACACCTGGCAATGCTGGTCGCAAACCTAAATCTGAGGGATACCGGCTGGGCGGTAGGAGCCTACGTGGACGCGGTAGAAAAAACGATCGCATACAATCACGCATTTTGCATCGACGCGCTAAAACAGATGGCTGAAGCCTTCGAAACCGAGTGGGAAGTAAACGGCAAAACCATAAACCTGAGAAAAGTAGAATACAATAAAACCGCCCCGCTGGCGCTTTCATACGGGCGCGGGAACGGATTTAAACCAGGCGTGGGGAGAACCAACATGGACAATGCCAGGCCGGTCGAAATACTATACGTCCAGGGCGGGAACCGGAACATTGACCCCAGCAAGTACGGAGCCAAAGAGCTCCTGCTTCCAAAGTGCCAGACTTACACATACGAGGGAAGAACCTACCAAACCGACGCCGCGGGCCTTTCGGTGCGAAGAGCAGACAAGGCGCTGGTCACGATGGAAGAGGACAGCCTCGACCTTACAAACGTATACCCCAGCCGGGTCGGAACCATAAGCAGCGTGACCACCGTGGACGCCGCGGCCAACTTCTACGATTTCATAGACACCAGCATCCCGTTAACGCTGGACTATAAAGCCTGCCTAATAGCAGGGGAAACGATGACCGTAATTTTTCAAAGCGGAATGCTGGCAGGGCGCGAGCTCGAAGTGAGCTATGACCACGCCACGCGTAAATTTGCCATCGTACCACAGGAGCTCGACGGAGTAACCATGCCAGGCAGTGCATTCATACCAGCAGCCGGGGACAAATACGCCGTCTTTGGAATACAGCTCCCGGACGCCTACATTTGCGACAATACAACCCAAACAGGCGGCTCCTGGGATATGCTAAAGCAGGCCGTCAAATACCTATACGAAAACGAAGATCCGCGTTTTTCATTCACAGGAGAGCTCGACGGCATCTGGGCAAAAGCCAATTGGCTGGCAGCAGGCGGCAAACTAATCCTGGGCGGCTACATTTCGTTCACAGATACACAATTCCAGACCGCCCCAACGCTGATCCGAATCGTAGGCATAAAGGATTTTATAAATAACCCATACAAGCCACAGATCGAGCTTTCAAATATAACGATCGGCCCAACCGTAGCCAGCAGCCTGGCGAAGATAGAAACCAACGAAGTGGTGACCGCCGAGCTGCACCGGGACGCGATACAATACACAAAGCGCCGGTTTAGAGATGCCAAAGAAACGATCGACCTCCTAAACGATGCGCTGTTAAATTTCAGCGACGGAATAAACCCAGCGACAGTACAAACCATGCAGGCCCTGGTCGGAGACGAAAGCCTGCAGTTCAGATTCGTAAACAGCAAGACCACACCAACGGAGATCGACCACGTGGTCACATTCGACCCCAGCGCCAAAACACTAACAAGCGCCGCCGGTATTTTGCAGCACATGACGCTCGGGATCGCGACCATTTCATCCAGCCACGCCCCGGCGGAGTATAAGTTTTGGGATGTAGCAGGATACACGAGCCCGGCGCTGGAGGATAAACCAGCGTTTTATTTATACGCCAAAGTAAGCACAACCGGGACAACCGGAACATTCGTACTGAGTGCCACAGCCATAAAGAAGGACGCGGTCGCCGGGTTTTACCATTTGCTGGTCGGGATTTTGAACAGCGAGTATGAAGGCACGCGGTCATTTGTAACACTATACGGATTCACAGAGATACTCCCCGGGCGGATAACCACAAATAAAATTGTAAGCGCTGACGGGTACAATTTCCTCGATTTCGTAAACAACGCGTTCAAGGTAGGAAACGCGACAACATTTCTGGATTGGAACACCAAGGGCGACGGAAAATTGCGACTAAAAGGAACACTCCTGCAGAGCCCCAGCGGAACCGAATCACTCCCGGGAGTTTTCCGGGGAGCGTATAATGCCGTTTACACATATTACCAGGGCGATGAAGTAACTTACCTGGGCTCGACATACAGATACATAAACGCCACCCAAAGCACTGGAATTCTGCCGACAAATACAAGCTATTGGATCGTGGTCGCGGCAGCAGGCGCAACAGGGACGCCAGGAATCGACGGGACTGATTACGAATACATATTTATCCGCACCGCGACCAACGTAACACCAGCAACCCCAGCCACCAGCCAAACAAACGATTACATCCCAACGGGCGGATGGACTGACGACCCAATCGGAGTGAGCAGCTCGATCCCATATGAATGGGTCGCGAACAGGAGCAAAACTGCGGGCATTTGGTCGGCATTCAGCACCCCGGCGCTCTGGGCGAAGTGGGGATATGACGGCTCCCAGGGCATCCAGGGAAGTCCGGGAGTTAATGGGTCCAGCCTATACACTTGGCTGAAGTACGCAGACACACCAACTACAGGAATGAGTGACAGCCCGACGGGCAAAACCTACATGGGGATCGCATACAACAAAACCAGCTCCACAGAGTCGACAAACTATGCAGATTACGATTGGTCGCTAATCCAGGGAACACAAGGAATCCAGGGAGTGGCCGGTTCGAGCCTATACACCTGGGTCAAGTACGCAACCGACGCGAACGGAACAGGATTAAACGATAGCCCAACGGGAATGACGCACATCGGTCTGGCATACAATAAAACCAGCCCCACAGAATCCACAACGGCCAGCGATTACAGCTGGTCACTAATACAAGGCCCCACAGGCCCGCAGGGTATCCCGGGAAGCGCGGGAGCTGACGGGGCGAGCCTATACACATGGCTTAAATACGCGGACGGAGCTCCGCTGGGATTGAGTAACACCCCAGCCGGGAAGTCATACATCGGGATTGCATACAACCAGGCAAGCTCCTTCAAAGAAAACGTGGATTACACCAAATACGCATGGGGCACGCTGGGCGACACCACAGGAATGGCAGGAGTAAGCGGAACGGGCCTTTACACTTGGATCAAATACGCAACAGACTCAAGCGGAACCGGAATCAGCGACAGCCCAGCCGGCTGCACCTACATAGGGCTGGCATTTGGGAAATCCACAGCAGTAAAATCGACCACGGCCACCGATTACGCCTGGACACTAATGAGCAGCAGCGCAGTCACGGGATCGCAGGGATTAGTCGGCTCTACACTATACACCTGGATCAAATACGGACTAAACTCGGCAGGCGCCGGGATTAGCGACAGCATATCGGGCGCGACCTACATCGGGATTGCATACAACCAAACCACACCCGTAAAATCCACCAACGCGGCTGATTATACCTGGTATGCGATAAGCACCACGGGCGGCGTTTCGGGAATAAGCGGCTCCGGGCTATACACCTGGATCAAGTACGGAACCAGCAGCGCGGGCGCGGGATTAGCAGACACAACCAGCGGGAAAACCTACGTCGGGCTGGCATTCGGTAAATCCATAGCAACCGAAAGCACAACAGCCAGCGATTACACCTGGTCACTAATAGGAAGCACAACCGGATTCCTCGGCTCCCAGGGCATAGCTCCTGGAGCAGTATACACATGGGTAAAATTTGCCGATTCATACCCAACAGGAATGAGCGACACCCCGGATGGCAAAAAATACATGGGTGTCGCATACAATAAAGCCAGCTCGACAGAGAGCAGTACCTGGTCAGACTACGAATGGTCACTAATACAAGGGAAAGACGGAATCCAGGGGCCAGCCGGGTCAAGCCTTTACACTTGGGTAAAATACGCCACCAGCGCTGCAGGGGCCGGGATAGACGACAGCCCGACAGGCATGACATACATCGGGTTTGCTTTTAACCAAGCAAGCGCAACCGAAGGAACCGACCCCGCGGCTTATACCTGGTCGCTGATCCAGGGAGCAGCAGGGGCAACAGGAGCTGCGGGCGATTTCTTCGAATACCGTTACGCGAAAAACGGATCGACCAGCGTCCCCCCTACAATCGTAACCACCGATGCAATCCCGAGCGGATGGACGACAACCGTCCCGACCATTGGGTCGTTAGAATACCTTTGGAGCACAATCGCGAAAAAGACAAGCGCCGGGGCGCTTTCCCAGAATTGGAGCACACCGGTGCGGATGACCGGATCAGATGGAGCCACCGGAGCGACAGGAGCAACAGGAGCCGCCGGGATGTACTACGAATATCGTTACGCAAAAAACACCAGCAGCACCACGGCGCCAACATTAAGCACCACAACACTCTCCCCGGCAGGATGGACAAACGCGATGCCAGCGCTGGCAGTCGGGGAGTATTTATGGGCCACGGTTTGCACCAAAACAGGCGACGGAACCGGATTCTTGCAATATTGGCAAACACCGGTCAGGCTAACAGGAGCTGACGGAGCGCAAGGGCCGCAAGGATTACAAGGGCCGACAGGATCAAGCCTGTACACCTGGATTAAATACGCCACCGATGCAAGCGGAACGGGGATGAGCGACAGCCCGACAGGAATGAGTTACATCGGAATCGCAATAAACCAGACCACCCCGACAGAGGGAACCAGCGCGGGATCATACACCTGGTCACTGATACAAGGGGCGCAAGGTATACAAGGGACAGCAGGGGCCACCGGCGCCACACTATACACCTGGATCAAGTACGCAACCAGCGCCACCGGCACGGGAATGAGTGACAGCCCAACCGGAATGACCTACATAGGAATTGCATACAACAAAAACACCTCGACCAAGTCCTCGACGGCGACGGATTACGCGTGGTCACTAATACAGGGGCCGCAGGGCGCGACCGGTGCAACAGGAGCCACCGGAGCAACAGGGGCGATCGGAGCCACAGGGGCGAACGGCCCGGCGCTGGCGTATCAAGGAACATGGAATTCAACAAAATACTATTACGGAACCAGCGTCCGGGTAGACGCGGTAAAATATTCGGGCGTATACTACGTGGCCAGGATAGACGCCGGGCTTTTCAATACAACCGTACCAACAGACACCAGCAAATGGAATTCGATCGGGTCGCAATTTGAGCAAGTAGCAACAAACCTGTTGCTGGCAGAAGCGGCGAACATAGCCGATTGGATTATAAAAAACGGCCAGATTACCAGCCAAAACACGCTCAGTGACCTATCAACACCCCGGGCCGTTTTGGATGGGCTAAACGGAGCCATTGCACTAAAGTCGGAGGTTTCCAGATACACGCCAATTGCAGGAAACGAAACCGTCGTCCAAACCATTGACATAAAAAGCGCCGAAGGGATGATGAAAGCAAGCACCAGCGACAACAACATCGCCTGGCTTTCATCCCAGGGAATACTCGCCAACAAAGCCGGGACGCAAGCGGTGAGCGCAGCCACGGGAATGGAGATAAAAGCGGCGATCGTAGGACTTGGCAACGGGAGCCTTTTAAAAAACGCTTACACCAGCGGGCTGGATTCGATATGCGGAGTTTTTGGAGCCGCCTCAAATTCCTACACACCGGTGGCAAACGCAGCCCCAAGCTGGGGCGGCATTTTTTACCGGCTCCTGGCAAACGGGTTTTATTTGAGGACGTCGTCGGTTTCAGTAGGAAGCACACTCGGGGACATAGACACATACATTGCCTGCTACAATACCGCGACCGCCTATTTTTACCTTCCGCCAACACCACAGCTCGGGCAGCTAATATTCATCCGCAAGATGAACTCGGCGGTTATAACGGTATACGGAAACGGGCACAACATAATGGCGACCTCCTCGGTGGCAAACGTAAACGTCGGGATTGGAGCAGGGGACATGGGCGCCTTCCTATTCGACGGCACATATTGGAGCTATAATTATTGGAGTAAATAAAAACGACATGACACAAAAGGCGCGAATACTAAACAGGAGCTCGGTCGAAGTAATAGAGATCGAGCAAGAACAGGCGAAGGCGGAATTCCAAAGAAACCAACAAAAAGAGCTGGCAGGACTGACGGCGGAAAAGATAGCCGAGATCGAAGCCATAGAACCTGAAGAGCGAAGCGAGGCAGAAAACGAAAGCCTCGCATTTTGGGAGCACGTAGAAGCCGACTACCAAACCAGAATCCAGCAGCTGGCGGAATACCTACCATTTGAACCGAGCGACCCCCCAGAAACCAGCGACACCGATAACCCGCTGCCATACTACGAAGAGCGGAGCGGAGTCGTCATCCGGGCCTGGGAGATCCAGGCGAACGAACCGGCAAGAATAGCGGCGAAGATCGAATCGCTAAAGGTGGAGCTGGCCGGGACAGACTACCAAGTTGTAAAAGCCTACGAATATACGATGGCAGGGATTCCCTGCGAATACGACCCGTTAACCCTATACAAACAGCGACAAGCGATCCGCAACCAAATAGACACACTAAAAACACTACTGCCATGAATAAGTATTTGATGATTTTTTGCACGGCGCTAATAATAGCGCTGGCCGTTTCAGTAAAGAGCTGCATAAACCATGCAGCAGAAAAAAACCGATACAAAGGAAACCAGAGCGCCTTAATGAAAAAGGCCCGAATCTACCAGACCAGCGACAGCTTGAACGCGATCAGCGTCGAGCGGCTATTACTTACAAAGCAAGAGCTGGAGCAGGAACGCGGCTATTTAATGACTACTATAAAACTGCTCGGAATAAAGCCTGGCAGAATACAAAGCACCAGCACGACGGCCACACAAACAAAATACAATATAAAACCGATAATCCGTGATTCGATAATATACCGGGATAAGAATCCAGACACAATCCGGTGCGTAAACTACCAGGACAAATGGCTGACATTTGCAGGATGCAGGGACACGCCGTTACTAATTGAAAGCCGCGACACCATAGTCCAGGTCGTGCACCGTGTACCATACAGATTCTGGTTTATACGATTCGGGACAAAGGCGATCCGCCAGGAGGCGGAGACCAGGAACCCACACAGTAAAATAACCTTTTCCGAATATATAGAGCTAACAAAATAGCCATAATTTTGGAGCGATATTGTTTTGATATATAAGCATTTAAATACTGACTAAGTCAAGAAGCCCGCAATTCTGGGTTTTTCATTATAGCCCAAAATGAATAATGAATCTTCATGGATAAAAAATCGAATTCATCAATACATGTTGAATAACATATAAAATAAATCAGTTTTTTCCCAGTAAAACTGTATTTATATTAATAAATTTGTTACATGGTAAATTCAAATTGCAAGATGAATCTGCTCAATGATATATTTTTTGCTTTGACCTAAAACCTTAATTATGAAAATAAAAACTTCAATTTTCATAGTGTTCTTTCAAGTAGGAATAAGATACTCCCAATTCTTCAGTTATAAAAAGGAAGCTATCAAGATAAACAGCACAAAAAAAATGATGAAATCAATATTATTTGCAAAAAATTGTTTGAGTTTTTGCAACTTAAGATCGGTTTATATCTATAAAACCAATCCACTTTTAGTTGAAACTATAAAACAGTCATGATATATTTACTTTTTAATGCAGCACAAAAAATAATGGGTATATAGAAAAGTTTAGATTGAGAAATAGTTTTATAGAAATACAATAATCAACCTGACCATGAAAAATAAGAATTTATTTAAAAGGTTAATGATTTTTGGTCTTTTTACTGTCATTGTTTTAATGACAATAAATACATGCAAAAAGGATAACGTTAGTAATGTAAATTCAAATAAAGAATCTAAACAAGTACAACAAAATGTCGTAGCAGCTGTAGGGGCTACTTTAACCACCTCAGATTCACTCAAATTAGTTATTCCACCGAATGCATTACCAAATGATGGAACAGTTTTTTTAGGACGTACAGGGACAGAACCCACGTCAGTTCCAAATACCAACTTAAGAATTGTGGGTAATCCAATAACAATCCAGATTCCTTCAGATTCTATAGTAAAACCAATTTTAATATCTTTCCCGATAATTTCCACTTCAATCAGTACGGATAATTACTTTATTTTTCTGTATAATGGTTCGACCTATTTTCCTGTTTCATACACTCTGAATGGGAATATTGTCACGGTAACAATTGATATAATTAATTGGGAGACAAATTATAACAAAATGACGAAACAATCTTTATTGAATAAAATTATTATAAGTGCTGTCGAAAATATTCAAATGCCACCACCATCATCACAAATGGGATTAAAAGAGGTAATAATGCAATCAGGTGAAATGACTTTTTCTGACCCACAAACAATTAATTCATCATCCAAGATATTACTTTTAGTGCATGGTTGGATTAATGCACCAACTGTGTGGAAAACATTAATAGGTCGTCTTCAGAATGAAACGAATCCTTCATATACAAATTATTGGACTTTTGGTTACAACACCGCATTAAGTATTAATGTAAATGGAGAATTACTTTATAATTCACTTTTACATTATGATAAAGGAGCACAAATAGATCTTGTTGCTCACAGCATGGGTGGTTTAGTATCGCGATCGATGATAGAACAGTGGAGCGGTGCTACGTTTATAAATAAACTAATTACACTGGGAACACCTCATCAAGGAACACCGAAAGCAGCATTTCGAAATATTTTAGGTTTAATAGTATCGCTTAACTCTTTTTCATCTCTTTTTGATCTTTCAGATATATATATTTACTATTCGGATACTCAAGGGGTAGAAGACTTATATGAAAACTCCCAATTCATCAACCTGATGATGACTATGCCAGGTAATCCTTTACATTATCCTTACTATACAATTGCTGCAACCAATAATCCATCCTGGTTTGGTAACTTGTTTTTTGGAGGTCTGAATGATGGTTTAGTGTCAGTAGTAAGTGCAGAGGGCGTTCCTGGAGGGGGTACATGTCCAACAACACTTATTAATATACCAGTGGATGATGCGCACAATGCTCTTCCAAGTAATTTGCAAATATATGGTCAAATATTAGGTTATTTAAAAGTATTAATTCCTTCAGTTTCCACTAATACAATTACAAATATCACATCAACTACAGCAACAAGTGGCGGTAATGTCACAAGCGATGGTGGCTCACCAGTTACAGCTCGCGGAGTTTGTTGGAGCACCTCTGCAAATCCAACAATCTCGGATGCCAAAACAGAGGATGGATCAGGTTTGGGAAACTTCCCAAGTTCAATTACTAATTTAACTCCAGGAGTGAACTATTATGTACGGGCATATGCTACCAATAGTGCTGGAACTGCTTATGGAAATGAATTAAGTTTAAATGGTTTAACAGTGGATATTAATAATATCTTACCTCAAAGTGCACTCGATTCGATTAGAAATATGGGAATGCCTATCAACACAGGTTATTCACCACCAATGTTAAATGGTATATATGATGTTTCACCTTTTGTTTTGTTATCAACAAACGTTGTCAATGATTATCCAATTGGTCATCAATTCGCAGATTATCGAATTCAATTTTATAATGAGGATGCAATAAAACAGACTATCCAATTCAGCTATATCATGGGAAATGAATCAGGCACTGGAATAGGTAGTTTTATCGCAGGATCGGGTAATGAATTTACAATATTTGCTCAAGAAAATTCTACGATTCAAGGATATCCTTCTATTGGCGATGTGATAATCTCTGGATCAATCGGAGCAACTGGTATAAATAATTTTTATCAGTCGATTTATATGGTCCAAAACTACGGAATGAATTCGATCTTTATAAAGAATGGTTCAATAAGAGTTTCGTACGATCAAGACGGATTATCCGGACAGGTATCTTCGCTCAAAGCAGCAAAAATAAATAATCTAAGTGGAGGTAGCATCTTAGCTCCAAGAAGATAGTAGTCTCATCCAATTCAGAATTCGCGCTTTAAAACCATATATCAAAAATTGAATTTTTTCATGGATAACAATTAGAAGTGGAGACCAGAAACCATTAAAAACGGGGCGGTACTGAAAAGCCAAATGAGTAGGATGTGAAATTGAATTATTATGAAAAAGACAAAAGTATTTTTAAACGTAATTATGATTCTTTTGGTTTCTGTATGTATTGCAAAAAAAAGACCACCAGATCCAATAGTTGTTAGAGTACCAGCAAAATTTGATTTTAGTCCACCTTCAAGAGCTCTTGCAGCTTCGGCAGGTATAACTATCGCACTGGTCAAACCTCTTTATGTCGGTAAAAATCCAGAATACTATGTTCCTCCATTTAATGAAATGGCTTCAAGCATGGCTAATGATTTTGAAGAATTATTAACAGCAAAAGGATTTACCGTTAGAGGACCTTTTGGATCAAGAGATGAGATGGTTTTTAATGATAAACAGAATTCAAATTTTATTTTAGAAATCGGTATTGAGTTAAAACCTGAATATAATAGAAAAGACTCCCCAACCAAAATATTTGTTATAGGTGGTCAACCTTCAGTTACTTATGATCACAAAATGAGTGGTGAAATTACTCTATCAGGTAATTTAATTTTGAATGTAAAATCTTCCCAATACGGTGAATTAATTTGGAAGAAGAATATTGCATTGGAAGCTGCATCATTTACTTATAATGGTTCAATGACGTGGAGAGGTAATACTCCTACCATGGCGGAGGAATTAAAACAAGACAATTTGGTATATAATACATTATCAGTAGAGTTAGAGAAATTTTATCAAAAATCATTTAAACTAGCCTGGCAACAAATTGACCCTCAGGAGATGATTTCAGTGGCTGATCAGGCAAAAAAGGCTGACAAGAAAGGGAATTAGTAATTAACACTTATTCTTCTTTTCAATATTTGGTTAAGATACTTTTGTTTTCAATTTTGTAAATGCATTTGTATTTACATATGGCTAATTATTAAATTCATTCGTGTTTAATTATTAATATACGATCAATCAAAATAAGTGGAGTTCAGCAACCACTATAAAAACGGGGCGTATTCTGAAAAGCCTTAAGAGTAGGAAAAAAATAATTAATTATCATGGGAAAATATGTAAACAACAATTTGATTAAAGATGAGAAAGTGGAATATGAAACCACTTACCATTGGATTATTTTCTGTAATCTTTGGGCTTTAATAACTTTATTTATAAGTCCGCTTATTCATAAACTAACAGATGAATTTGCGATTACCAATAAACGCGTTATTATCAAGACTGGACTAATCAGTAGAAAAACATTTGAAATGAATCATGGTAAGATCGAAAGCGTAAATGTTGACCAAGGAATTTTAGGCAGACTACTTGGTTATGGTACTATACGGATTGTTGGTTCAGGTGGCACAAAAGAATCCTTTCCAAGGATTTTAAAACCTTTGGAATTTAGAAAAAAATTTCAGGAATTCTCTGTTTAATTAGTTATTGGGGTGACAATATTGGCCCGTTCACTCACTTTAGTTCTTAAATCATGAATGCGTTGATAATCAATATGAAATAATAAAGTATTTAAAAAATAACCCACGACTTTGGTACGTTGTTGTTGTGACCATTCCCGCCAAAAGCGGGACGAGCCCGGGAGACAAAAGCCCCGGGTTTTTTATTTTAAAACAAAATAAACTTCGAAACTGATCAGTTTTATTCAATTTTCAGGAGTAAATAAAGCCAGACAAAGTGAGCCAGCTATTTAATCTTAAGATCAATAAAATAAAGTACTCGTTTATTAATTTGGAATATAGAATATTATGTAATTTTAAACAAAAATATTACGCGATTTTGTTTCGTTTAGCCAACCGACAAATGAAGCAATGGGTAAGATTTGTATCGTGTACAAATAAGTTGGGCACAATATTAAGACATGGATTATCAACCATTACATATTGCAGGATTTTTAGATATCACTAATGACCAATTAGAGAGGACTTTTCTTGACCCCTTTGATAATAAAGATAGAAGAGAATATTTACTGACAAGATTTAGTGCTTTAATTGACAGATTTAAAGAAACTGGATTGACTGCTGAGATATGGATTGATGGTTCATTTGCTACGCTTAAGCCAGACCCTGGTGATATTGATGTTATATTCTTTGTTGATGCAAGTATTGTTAATTTATTGCCTGCCGATAAACAAAAGATTATAATGGATTTGAATAATCGCCAATATTCAAACATTAGATATAATTGCGATGTTTTTATAATACCGAGTCAAGATACTAATAATAGAAGTTATTGGCGAGGTTGGTTTGGATTTTCCAGAAATGAGGAACCAAAAGGAATAATTCGTTTGTATATTTGATTATGGCAAATATTGGAAGAATAATGTCGCATATAGAGCAATTAGAACCTTTGATTGCTCAACTAGAAGCAAATTTGAAAGCTTCACCAAATAATTTTGCCATTAAATTGGAATTATCATCATTAGTAAATCAAATAACTGATTTACGAGAGCAATTATATCGTGATAATCTTAAACGAGAAAAGGAGATTATTGAACTAAGGCTAATAGGTCAAACGGCAAACTATGGAAGTATACCTCTTGATTTTGTTGGAGGGATTACAATTAATTTTTCATCTGCAATTTTCAATACATCAAAATTTGTAAAATTTGGTAGTAAGGGGGGTAAAAAAAGAGTGAAAATTGTACAGGATACGGTTGATTTAAGACTTGAAGGAATAGGACGTGGTTCAACAGTTTTCTTTTTGTCCGGTCGTACTTCACCTGATTTGTTTGGTAATAGTATAGTTCAAGATGCATTGAAAAATACTTTTGAATTATTTCAAGCAAATAATTCTGATGAACTGACAGATAAAATAGGGGCTGTTGGAGTTGAAAGTATTAAGTACATTTCTAAATTTTTAAATGAATTGTCTAATGATGACTTGGAAATTGACCTTAAATGGCATAGCCCAGATGACCGTGAATTAATCTGGGAAGGAAGAAAAGAAAATATTTCAAGATTATTTAATTCATTAAATCAAATAACAATATCACAGCCAGTTGACATTGATTTCGAAGGAGAGTTGATTACAATAAGTTCAAAAGGTAAATTTGAAATACAGACTTCCGAACATATGCATCTCCTTGGCCAATTTTCGAATGATTTATTAGAAAAAATGAAGAAATTTCATATTGGTGATTATTGTAAAGGGATTATAGCAAAGACAACGATTTATAATCCATTAACTGATAAAGAAAAAGTAGAATATAATTTGAAAACGATAGAATAAATGCTGTGCACAATACGCGGTCATAAAAAATTGGGGTTTAAGTGGTATGCCAAGCGCTTCGTACGCTAGCAAGTTTTGTAACGGGTGATAGTTCGTCTTCACGGCGTCCCTCATGTTGCATACTGCCACCCCTTTAGACACATGCGAAGAAAAACAAGCGACAGCGGATAATTTGCTACAAAATGGCAAGAAAATAGAAATCAGCCAATGCACAAAACAGCACATTTACAAACCATACAGGCTGACACACAATCGTAGTTTGTAAGAGAGCAGTTTTCTCCAACCCATACGTAGAATGTTGAAAACTCAGTGAATATTTTTTTAAAGTTATAGGCTATTTGAAATAAAAGATGTTGTATATTTGACAAATATTGTCAAGACCGATAAGTCAAATGCAAAAATTTGGAGACATAATTCGCAGTTCAAGAGAGGCTAAAGGAATGTTATTAAGACAACTTTCTGCGCTGATAGAAGTTGATAGTGCAATATTGAGCAAGATTGAAAGAGGGGAAAGAAAAGCAAGACGCGAGCATGTTGTAAAGATTGCAAAGGCGTTGGAATTGGACGAAAGGGAAATACTAATTGAGTATTTAAGCGAAATTATAGCTTATGAGATACTTGAGGAGGATTCTGCCAACTATGTTTTAAAAGTAGCTGAAAGTAAAATCGAATATTTAAGGAGTAAAAAATAGATGGCAAGTAGAAGAGAAAAAACACAGCAATTAATTGAAAAATATCAATCCTTTAAACAACAAGGACGTTTAGACCTTAGTTCCGAGGAAACAATTCGTACGTGGATAAATGAATTGCTTGCCATTTTTGATTGGGATGTAATGGATACATCTCAGATTCTACAAGAGAAAGTGTTATCAAAAGATGAAAGGGAAAGACTTTCCGAAATTGGCTCCACTTTTACAAGACCAGATTATACGTTTAAAAGAGGCAAAGAGAAACTAACATTCCTTGATGCTAAAGGCACTTATGTTAATCTGGAAGCAGACGTAACATCTGCGTTTCAGATTAAATCCTATGGTTGGTCTATTCTTGCTCCTTGTGCTTTTATTTCTAATTTTGAAGAATTTGTAATTTATGACTGTACATACGTACCAGCACAAGACCAAGGTGCAAATTTCGGCAGAATTTACTTAAAATTAGAGACCTACCTTGACAATTTTGAAATTTTAGAAGAACATCTATTAAAATCAAATATTCTAAATGGGAAATTGGCGCAATTGTATTCCGATACGCTTAAAACAGAACGAGGAATTCAAAAAATTTCACCCGATTTTCTATTTGCAAAGCAACTATCAACATTTAGACTGGTTTTAGCTAATAGTTTTCTTGAAAACAATAAACCATTAATAATTGATAATTCTGAACTTTTAGCTTATATTGTACAAGTAGTCATCAATCGGATTATTTTTATTCGCATCTGTGAAGCAAGAAAGATTGAAAAAGATGGTTTGCTACTTGAATTCAAAGAAAATGGATTTTGGATAAAGTTTAAGGAGTCCTCATACAACGATTTCTATGAACATTATGATGGTCCACTATTCGACAGAATAAATAGTATTCATGAAATAATTGTTCCAGATAATATATTTGATGGACTTATTGAGCTTTTATATTATCCTTCACCTTACCGCTTTGATGTAATCCCAACAAAATTGCTTAGTGATATTTATGAAATATTTTTATCAAAAAAGCTTTATGTTGAAAATGATAAAGTTACCGAAAAACTTAAACTGGAATACTTAAAGACAAATGGAGCAATTAGTACTCCACAGTTTTTAGTTCAAGACTTGTTAAAAAGAACAATGCCGAAAAATAAATTACTTGTTAATGGTCTTGAAGGTATATTCCATACTAAAATTCTTGATTTCGCTTGTGGTAGCGGTATTTTTTTAATTGAGATTTTCGATTACCTACAAAACATTGTAACTGAATACTTCAATCAAATTCAATCTGATGATTATTCCGAGTTATTTTTCAAAGTAGGCAATAATACTACTTTAACTATTGAAGGTAAGCGAAGAATAATATCCAATTGCATCTATGCAGTGGACATTGACCCAGAAGCAGTTGAAGTTGCAAAAATGTCATTGTCCCTAAAAATTATTGATAGTATAGACTTGCACGAGAGCTATCAAGAGATTGGAATTTATGGAAATCAGATATTAAATAATGTTGGGAATAACGTAAAATGCGGAAATACTCTTGTCTCATATGATATTACTGAGTTTTATCCCAATATTAATAACAACGAAGAACAATTTTTCAAAACGAATCCTTTTGATTGGAATTCAGAAGCTGGTTTTGTTGAAATATTTAATGAAAACGAAGGCTTTGACTATATCGTCGGAAACCCACCTTATGTTGAAGTAAAAAACTATAATGTTGAATATCCATTTATGCACTTGTATATAAAGGATAGATACGAAACTACTAAAAACGGTAAAGTTGATTTGTCTGTTGCATTTATTGAACGAGGTATTTCACTTTTAAATAAACAAGGAAAATTAGGCTTTATTATTCAGAAACGATTTTTTAAAACAGAATATGGCAAAAAAATTAGAGAGTATATCAGTTCAAATCAGTTGCTTTCACAAGTTATTGACTTTGAAACAACAGATTTATTTAAAGGCAGAATAACATATATAGCTTCTTTGATTTTAGAAAAATCTCAGCCAGAAACAGTTTCATTCTTAAAAATAGGAAATCAGGTTGAAGAAATACCATTAATTCTTGAAAGCATAGAGCCCGTTGAATTAGATAGCTCCAATTTTATTGAAATACCTTCTATTGCATTTAATGCAAATCCTTGGAATTTTGACAATGCTGAGCTACTTAGCATAAAAACTGAGCTTTTAAATAGGCATGGGAAATTTGGTGATTATGCAAAAGTAAGAGTTGGAATCCAGGTATTATGGGATAAAGTGTATCATCTCACTGTTAAAGAGTTTAGAAATGATGGAACACTTTTATGTGATTCTCATCTTGAAAAAGATTTTTTAGTTGAAGTTGAAGCATGTCGGCCTCTCATTGTAAACTCAGGCTTTTATCCCTTTTGTAATGATTCAACAAATACATTCGCTATCTTTCCTTATGATATAATTAAAGGAAAGAAAGTTCAAATTCTTTTTGATGATTATTGCGAGAGATTTCCGTTAGCAGGAAGATATTTATCTCAATTTGAATCTACGATTAAAGAAAATGTGGAAACCTACCCCGGTAACAAATGGCATTTATTTACAAGAGAAAACAACCATCAAAGGGTTCATCCAAAAGTATTAATTCCGATGACTGCGAATGACACATTTGCAACTGTTACTAAAAATTCAAAGAATTATTGCGACAATGCTAATATGTTCTTCATTGATATTCCCAATAAAGATGAGAATAACCTATACGCCATTGCAAGTATAATTAACTCAACTTTGTTTTCAGTTTGTGCAAGGTCGATAGCGAACCCCCAGCAAAATGGGTATTTTAAATTCAATAAACAGTTTATTGAACCGATTCCTTTTCCAAAAGCTATTTATGAAAATAATCCTCAGATAATTCGCGAAATAGCACAAATAGGTAAAGCTATTCAACGAACTCAAAATAAATTTCTTTCATCAACTCCACGACAAAAAAACATTTTGAGAAACTCCTTAAGTAACCTCTGGATAAACTTGGATAATAAGGTTTATGAACTATATCAACTATCTCCAGTAGAAATTGCGTTTTTTGATCAAAAAGGTAGAAATATTAATCGTTTGAATATAATAAGTTAATCATGATAAATAAGGAAATAGTTACATATCTACGAAATTTCTCTGATGACCTTGTCATGGCCAACAAGCTTATAGTCGGCGCATTTCTCAAGTTTAATAATATTCCATTATCCCATAACAAGTTAATAAAATCGTGCATTGAAGGTAATGACTTAAATAAAATTTCTGATTTTGTAAACTTATTAATGTCGAAAAATGGCAAGTATGACTTTGAAGATTTAACAGAGTTGTTTGAAATAACGATTCCATCAAAAGATGTTGTTACAAATGGTGCTGTTTACACCCCCAATTATATAAAAAATTACATAGTTAACAATGCAATAAATTCACACAATAAAACCGAAATTCAAAATTTAACAGTTGCCGATATTGCTTGCGGAATTGGTGCTTTTTTGCATTCTGCTGTTGAAATGATTAAGTTGAAAACATCAAAAAGTTATGCGGAAATCTTTAGAGACAATATTTATGGATTAGATATTTCTGATTATACAATTGACAGAGCTAAAATACTTTTGACATTACTTGCAGTTTCTAAGGGTGAAGATATTCCAGAATTTAAGTTTAACTTATTTGTCGGAAATGCTTTGGATTTTGACTGGGAAAGTAAAATTCTAAATTTTTCTGGTTTTGATACTGTTGTTGGCAATCCGCCATATGTAAGGGCAAAAAATTTGGACAAAAACTCTAAAAAACTTATGACAAGATGGGAGGTTACAAAATCAGGAAACCCTGATTTATATATTCCATTTTTTGAAATAGGGCTATTAAATTTGAAAGAAACTGGGATACTTAGTTTTATAACAGTAAATACATTTAAGCGAAGTGTTAATGCCCGTAATCTTCGTGAGTATTTCAAAAAGAACAAACTTTCTGTTTCTATAATTGATTTTGGCAACCAACAAATATTTGATAATAAATCTACCTACACTTGCATTGTAAGTATTTCAAAAATTAAATCAGATTTTGTACAGTATGTAAAAGCCAATGCCGATGATATTAAGGCCAATGCAGTAAAACCATTTTCTACTGTTGCCTATAAATTGTTAAATACAAACAAGGGTTGGATTCTGAATAAAATTAAAATACTTGAAAATATTGATAAGCTTGAAAATGCAGGAATAGCTTTGGGTGAAAAATATTTGATAAAAAATGGCTTAGCTACATTATGTAACGATATTTTTATATTTAAACCTTTTGACGAAGACGACAAGTACTTCTACCATCAAAATGGGAAACTTCACAAAATTGAAAAAGGAATTTGCAGAGATATTATTAAGCCTAACCGTTTAAAAACGGAGAATGAAATTCCATTATTAAAGGAAAAAATTATTTTTCCTTATCAATCAGACAGTAAGTTATTTGACCGTTTAAATAATGGTCATGGAAAACAAAATATTTTTGATGAGCAGTATTTTATAGATACATACCCAAATGCTTATTCATACTTGAAATACAATCAAGAACAGCTTTTAAATAGAGACAAAGGCAAGCCAAAAAAATATAAATGGTTCGAATTTGGACGTTCACAAGCCATTAACGATTATGGTAAAAAGTTGCTTTTCCCATACATGTCAAGCCAGCCTTATTTTGTGTATACTGGCCAAGAGGATTTGTTGTTATATGCAGGGTATGCAATTTTTTGCGAATCAGAAAGGGAACTACAAATTGTAAAGCGAATACTTGAATCAAAGGTTTTTTGGTATTATATAAAGAATACAAGTAAACCATATTCAGGCAACTTCTATGCTTTAGCAAAGAACTATGTTAAAGATTTTAGTATTTGTAAGCTAACGAATAGTGAAGAGGAATTCTTATTAAATTCAGACTCCTCTTTAGAACGAAATGAATTTTTATTAAAGAAATATGATGTGACTAATCTTATATAATCCATGCATCGTAGTTGTCAATCACATTGTCTGGTATCCGAATAGCCAACACACGATCAAAACCAGCCAAAGAGCCTGCCTACCCAAACACCTGCAGACAGAAACAATGTACCAGATTGGAAGGCGAAAATCTCCAGACTTCGCTAATTTTAGCACAAAAAAAGAGGACTAAAAGCTGGGTTAGTCCCTGTTTTAGTCCCTCTTTTTCTTAAACCCTTAGTAATCAAGGTTTGCTGCGGAGAGAGAGGGATTCGAACCCCCGGTACCTCTCGGTACAACGGTTTTCAAGACCGCCGCAATCGACCACTCTGCCATCTCTCCAAGCGTGTGCAAAAGTATACTTTATTTTGATTCATCAAAAAAAACAGAGAATTATTTTACGGCCCATCAGAAGAAATACAGATTTAGTTTTTATTAAATTCATTTTTTTGCACTAAGAGCAGATTATGAATTATGTAGGAGTATTTCAAGTTCACCAATGCAGTGAATATCGTGAAAGAGGATCTGAAAAATAATTATTATATATTTTGCATATTTGCTTTAATATATTTAACTTTCGCAAAACTGAAACTTTATATATTAATTTAAATTACTTATCACTATGAACAAAACTCAATTAATTGATGCCGTCGCTGCTGAGGCAGGATTGACAAAGGTGGATGCAAGGAAAGCGATAGATGCTTTTGTAAAAACAACAGGCGAGCAGCTCAAACAAGGTGAAAAGATTGCGCTTGTTGGATTTGGTACTTTTGCGGTTTCTGAAAGACCTGCACGTCAGGGGCGTAACCCTCAGACGGGTGCGAAAATCGAAATCGGCAAAAAGAAAATTGTCAAGTTCAAAGCCGGTAGCGAACTAAATGATGAAGTTCAGTAACCGTGGTATATTGCATAAAAAAGGGGGTTTAAAGCCCCCTTTTTTATGCCCTGACCTCCCGGATTTAAAAATTCTGCATGCCATGAAGCTTTTTATAAATGCCTTCCATGGCAAGTAATTCATCGTGATTTCCCCGCTCTACAATCTCACCTTCATGGAAAACACAAATCATGTCGGCATTTTTAATGGTGGATAGCCGGTGTGCAATAACTATGGAGGTGCGGTTTTTCATGAGGTTTTCAAGCGCTTCCTGGACCAGTTTTTCCGACTCGGTGTCCAATGCAGAGGTTGCCTCATCAAGGATTAAAATAGGGGGATTTTTAAGCACTGCGCGGGCAATGGAGACACGCTGTCGCTGGCCTCCTGATAGTTTTCCACCCCGGTCACCGATATTCGATTCATAACCATCCGGAGTGGCAATGATGAAATCATGCGCATTTGCCACCTTTGCCGCAGACTCCACCTGTTCCAGCGTCGCATTCTCCACCCCAAAAGAGATATTATTGAAGAAAGTATCGTTAAAAAGAATGGGATCCTGGTTCACATTACCCATCAGCCCGCGTAAATTAGCGATCCTGTAATCGCGGATATCGATGCCATCAACCAGAATCTGCCCCTCGCTTACGTCATAAAACCGCGGAAGCAAATCTACAAAGGTAGACTTCCCGGACCCTGACTGGCCAACCAAAGCAATCGTTTTACCTATGGGTATCGTTAAATTCACCTTCCTCAGTACATCATCATCAATATACCTGAAAGTAACATCCTTGTATTCGATTTGTCCCTTGAATGTCTTGACCGGCAGCGGATTCTCCTTGTCGATTATATTATTTTCGGCCAACATCACCATGTCAATCCGGTCCATAGAGGCAAGTCCCTTTTGTATGGCATAAAAGGCGGTAGTAAAGGATTTTGCCGGATTGATTATGCTGTAAAAGAAAACGAGGTATGTAATAAAATCCTGCGGCTGAAGTGTGCTGTTATTGCGCAGGACAAGCCTTCCGCCATACCACAATACGATTACAATGACTACTGTTCCGAGGAATTCACTCATCGGGTGGGCGAGGTATCTGCGCCACATCAGTCCGTTCATGATGTTGTAATATTCGGTATTCTGTTTTTTGAAGTGCTCCTTAACCTTCTTCTCTGCATTAAATGCCTTGATGATACGCAGACCGGTAAGTGATTCTTCAATGGTAGAGAGTAATTCGCCCATTTTGTTTTGCCCGCGCATTGAAGGCTTTTTAAGACTTTTACCTACTTTCCCGATTAAATAACCGACAACCGGAAGCAGGAGGAAAACAAACAGGGTTAGTGACCAGGACATGTAAATCATCGCACCAAGGGAGACAATGATCAGCAGCGGATCTTTGAGCAGCATTTCGAGTGAACTCATGATCGAGTTATCAATCTCCTGCACATCACCGGTCATCCGGGCAATAATGTCCCCTTTTCGTTCTTCCGAGAAGAAGCCGATAGGCAGCTCCAATATTTTCAGGTAGATCTGATTCCGGATATCACGTACAACCCCGTTACGCAAGGGAACCAGGACATATAATGCCAGATAAGTGAATAAAACCTTAAAGAATACCATGATTACCAGGAATACACCGATATAAACGAGTGCCTTCTCATTCCCAAATTTGACAATGATATTGCTTAACTGATACATGATATTATTCTTAACGCTTTCAAACGTCATGGCCCATGGAGCCGGCTGATCGATCAATTTGTGGGTACCAAACAGAATTCCCAACACCGGTTCAAGTGCAGCAAACTGAAAAGCCCCGAAAAGTGCACCGAGCAGGTTAAAAACAAAAGCCCCGACAATGTAGAATTTATATGGTTTTACAAATCGCTTCAGAAGAAGGTAGAGACCTTTCATTCGTATATATTTTGATTTTTAATGATTTATAATTGATATTAGATCAGATATATACACCTGTATAGTTGTGCGGGGTTATTTGTTTGAGCTCCTTTTTGATTGCCTCGCTCACAGCCAGCTGGTCGATAAACCCGTGAATTACTTCCCGGTCTATCTTGCGGTTCACTCGCGTGAGATCCTTCAACGCTTCATAAGGATTCGGATAAGCCTCGCGACGAAGAATCGTTTGAATGGCTTCAGCCACTACTGCCCAGTTATCCTCGAGATCACGATCGATTACCTCGGTGTTGAGGAGTAGTTTACCCAGTCCCTTTAAAGTCGATTTAATCGCAAGAATGGTATGTGCAAAGGGCACCCCAATATTCCGGAGGACCGTTGAGTCAGTCAGGTCGCGCTGCAACCGCGAAACGGGTAATTTGGCCGAAAGATGCTCAAATATGGCATTGGCAATCCCCAGGTTTCCTTCAGAGTTCTCAAAGTCGATAGGGTTGATTTTATGAGGCATCGCTGATGAACCAACTTCTCCCTGTTTAATCTGCTGTTTGAAATAATTCATAGAGATATAGGTCCAGAAATCACGGTCAAAATCAATGAGTATTGTATTGATTCGCTTCATATTATCGAAAATTGCGCCATAGTTGTCGTAATGGGCAATCTGGGTTGTGGCTTGTGACCGTTCCAGCTGAAGCGCATCACGCACAAAGTTATTGGCAAAGTCTACCCAGTCGACCGATGGATAGGCGACATGGTGCGCATTGAAATTCCCGGTAGCACCGCCAAATTTGGCATAGCAGGGAATCCCTTTCAACAGCTCAACCTGGACGTTAATCCGTTCAATGAATACTTTGATCTCTTTGCCCAGTCGGGTAGGGGAGGCGGGCTGCCCGTGCGTTTTGGCAAGCATGGATACATCTTCCCATGCGAAGGCCATCGCTTCGAGTTTCGCTGTTAGTTCATCAATTAACGGGATATAGACATTCTGAATCGCATCGCGGAGCGAACACGGGACGGCTGTATTGTTGATGTCCTGTGAGGTGAGCCCGAAATGGATAAATTCTTTAAAGGCACCCAGATCCAGCAGGTCAAATTGTTCCTTGATGAAATATTCAACCGCCTTGACATCATGATTGGTCACTTTTTCGATCTCTTTAACCCTGCGGGCATCATTCAGACTGAACGAATCATAAATCTTACGCAGCGATGGTTTTAATTCAGGATTAAAACTGTTCAGCTGAGGGAGGGGAAGATCAACGAGGGCGATAAAATATTCAATTTCAACATATACGCGGTATTTTACAAGCGCAAATTCCGAAAAATAGTCACCGAGCTCTTCAACTTTGTCTCGGTATCTGCCATCAATAGGAGAAATGGCAGTCAGGATCTGTAATTCCATTTTTTATAACTTATTCTGTTTGGCGCAAAGTTAGTAAAATCTGTGAATTGAGAATTCTGACGATCTTTTACGGACTATTGCGAAGGTCACTTTGATATTCCAATATTTTAAGTCGTCTTCGTGAAACAGATCTTCACCACATAGAACCTATGTTCCGACTTATCGAAGGTGTTTTCCGCCACATAGAAGCAATGCCCCGCCTTACCGAATATCTTTTCCGCCATATTGAAGCAATGCTCTGCCCCTTCGAAGATGTTCTCCGCCACATTGAAGCAGTTTCCGACCTCCGGAGAGTGCTTCAAAACGTTGGAAGATTGTTTTGAAATTGAAATGTAAATCAGGTTTAGGATTTATCAGATTCGTGCCTGATTTTTTTTATCGTCTCCTTCCTTGAAATCAGCATTGGAATAGCAACACCAACTGCAAGAGCCATTAAAACAAAAAGGGTCTTAAGTCCATTACTCGTCGTCTCGGCCAGAGTCCGGGAATAGCTTTCACTGGTAACTGCTGTTGCAGATAATTTCAGTAATCCGAGCATCATCCGGTAGGCAAAGGCACCGGGGATCATCGGTATAACGGAAGGGATGGAAAATACCAGAGGGGGAGCGTGCTTATTGTGCGCCGCATAAACGCTCAGGATGCCAACCAATGTGGCACCGGCAAAGGAAGCAATGACGATATCGGTGTTGAAATGCATGAGAATCAGCTTGGTAATTCCACCGGCTGCCCCCATCAGCCAAATGATAAACAGCGTCCTTTGAGGCACATTAAAGAGTACCGCAAATCCGAGGGCTGCAAATCCAAACCAGATACCCTTCTCCAGAATTGATAAAACCTCAAATACCATAATTTTTTTGTTAAAGCAGCGTTTGGATTCTAATAACCTTCTTTTGTTGCTTGTTGTACATCTGGCAGCTGACTACAGACAACTGGCTTAATCATCCTGACATTGCATATTGTTACAAATATAGCTTTGAAATTAGGATTTAATCCACAATTGGAGGAATCCGGTTACCAGTTGCTCTTTGTGCATTTCATATTCCGTAAACCTGCATCGCAAACATGAGTCCGAGTGCAATGGCAAAGGCGATAATTAATCCGTTTACACCCCGCACGATTCCATTTAATGTGTTTCCGTCGATCAGATCGGTCAGGGAGTTGATCAATGGAACCCCGGGAATTAGAAAGAGAACAGAAGTAGCCAGGGCCAGCTCGGGAGTGGTACCAATACCTAATCTGACAGATAATCCGGAGATCATTGAGGCCGCAAAGGATGCAAAAACAACTGCCAGATAGGGATTAAACCGGTACCTGATTGCTTCCTGACGGATGAAAAGACCGAAAAATGTGGCAATAAAAGCTATGATCATTTCCGGTGCATGACCCCCAAACAGCCGACAAAACGAAGCACCGGCCAGTGCAACAAATGACAAAATAGCCAGCCTCGGGTAATGGGGGAGTGAGGTTAACCGTTTAATATCTTCGTTAATCTGATCAACGGTTAGTTTATCTTCAATTACGCGCCAGCTTAACCGACTGATCCCGGATACTATTTTAAAATTTACTCCGTGGGGAGATGTTCGTCTGACACTGCTTGTATACCCTGCGCCGCTCTCTTCGGTCACCGTGAGCATCAGTGACCTGCTGGCGATCATCAGCTCAACCTCATAACCCAGTGCTTCTGCAATACGGCTTACGGTTGTCCGGACCCTTCCGGTACTTGCTCCATTACTCATGAGCAAGGTCCCGACATCGAGCAACATCTCTTCAACCTCCTTAATCTGCTTGAAATGTTCGCCGTTCATTTTTTATTACCTGTGAAATTTTTCACCGACAAATTTCATTCCGTCGTACAATCCGGTGCGCCAGTAAGACCAGGAATGACCGCCGTTGCGAACCCGGTATTCATGATTGATATTCAAATCACGCATTTCGATATGCAACAGTGAGTTGCCCTTATATAAGAAATCATCGTCGCCACAATCGATGTAAAAGCGGATCCCTTTAAGCTTATCGGACGAAACGGTGTGGATCAGATGAAGCGGACTGTTGGCTTTCCATGCTTCTGTCAATCTTGCTTCACCTTTTAGATTATTTCCAAAGATGTTTTTAAAGAAGGTAGTGTACAGATCGTCAGATTGTTTTACGATCTCGTCGTCTGAAAAAGTTCCGCTGCTGAGTGCCACACATGAGGAGAAAACATCCGGATTACGCATGGATAGTCCCAGTGCCCCATAACCGCCCATCGAAAGTCCGCCGATTGCCCTGAATTCTTTTTTGGACCGGATTCTGTACTCTTTTTCCATTTTGGGAATAAATTCCTGAATAAACATATCTTCCCAGCGATCTTTCCCATCGGCACTGTTGCAATACCAGGTCACTTTTCCGTCAGGCATAATCAGGATGCACTCCGGGAAAGCACCTTCAGCCATCCCTTTATCTGCAATTTCCCCAGCCTCTCCAAACTGAATCCATCCGGTTTCATCATCTGAAAATCCATGCAATAGGTACACTACAGGATAGCTGCGCTGTGAAGTTTCGTAGTCTGCCGGAAGATAAACGGAGTACTTCACCGGGTAATTGACAATAGTACTTTTGAAAATTAAACTTTCGATGACCTTACCTTTTTGTGCGAAGGATTGAGCCCAAAAAAGGAGTAAAATTGAAGTAATAACAAATGACTTCATAAAAAAAAATAAAATGAAAAAATTAAAATGCAAAATGCAAAAGGTCGCAATACGCTATTTGCATTTTGCCCTTTGTATTTTGCATTTTGAAATTACGTTAATCCGGATTTAAATTTGCTGGACCGGAATTAAAAAACTAAACCATTGGATATTTTTTGAGGATTTCGGTTGATTTCATCAGGATGTCGACATATTGTGCCCTCTTATAAGCATATGGATCCTTGGAGTTTTTCATCGAGAGTCTTCCCTTAAAATCTTCGATGGTTTTATATCCACGCACGTCCATCCATTCGTCGAGCAAATCGATCATGCCGGTAATGTGGCTTGCTTTATTCCGGTAAATGGCACTTACTACCTGAACTGCGCTGGCTCCTGCCAATAGCATTTTTATCATGTCACTGCCATCAGAAATCCCCCTGCCTGTACAGATATCGGCTTTGATATTCCCATAAAGCAACCCTGCATAACGCAGGCTTAATTGATAATCTTTCGGATGAGTCAGATCAAATGGAAAGAAGAATTCCTCAGTCTCGATATTGATCTCAGGTTGAAAGAAGCGGTTAAATAAGACAATCCCCTTTGCTCCGGCCTCATCCATCCTGCCGATCAGATGAAGCGGATTGGCATAGAAGGGACTTAGTTTTACACAGACCGGAATCTTTAGAACGTTTTTAATTTTTGAAAGGACGCGTATTTGTTTCTCTTCAATTTCAGATCCGGAAACGGTGCCGTCAACGGTGACATCGTAAAAATTAAGTTCCAACCCTGCAATTCCTGTCTTTTCGAGGGCCAGTGCATACTCTTCCCAGGATTCCTCATAGGTTGCGTTCAGGCTTGCGAAAACCGGAACAGAGACTTTTGAAATGAGTTTTTCGAGTTTGAACAGGTGTTCTTTGGCTCCGCCATGTTTGACCTGCGGGAATAAGTTGAGCATCTCGGCATTGCGCTCATCATATTCACCAAGCTGATCCTGGAGCTGGATTTGTTCAAGATGTATTTGCTCCTCAAATAATGACCTGTAGACAATAGCAGCTACTCCTGCTCTTTCAATTTTCTGAATGACAATCGGATCTTCTACTAAACTTGAAGCGCCCAGAATGATGGGATTCTTCAGCTCGACTCCCATATAAGTAGTTCTTAAATCTGCCATAATCTTAACGTTTTGTTGGTTTTTAGGGTATAACAATTAAAGCCCTTAATTCGTTCGACAAGTATACTAAAAAAAACAACCTCCGGTGAATGATTTTTGGGGTTTTAAGGTGCAGTGACCAAAAAAAATAGCCGGAAAATGGTTTTTTATTTCTGGGGATTTGGGTCATCTTTGTATCCGGATAAAAAGGGAGCTTCCCGAATAAAAGGTTTGAATTTTATGACGCGTGTTTATTTGTAAGGAATGGTTGAGAAAAAGCTCCTTTTTGTTTGTCTGGGTAATATCTGCCGTTCGCCTGCCGCAGAAGCGGTTATGAACGAAAAGCTTAAGAAAGCTGGTTTGAATCACCGGATTGTTTGTGATTCGGCAGGGATATTGGGGTACCATGCCGGAGAACCGGCCGATGTGCGGATGCGTAAACAAGCCTTAAAACGCGGATATGAGTTGACCAGTATTTCACGAAAAGTGAAGCCGGTCCTGGATTTTGATCAGTTTGATATGATTATCGGTATGGATGATCAGAACATTAACGATCTGAATAAACTTGCCAGGAGCGAGGCTGAGCGCAAACGAATTTTCAGGATGGCAGACTTTCGTTTGCAATTCAGATACGATCACATCCCGGATCCTTATTATGGCGATCAGAAAGGTTTTGATTTGGTGCTCGATTTGCTGGAAGATGCCTGTGACGGTCTGATTGAGCATTTAGTATCGTATAATCAGGTTGGGAAATAAAGAAATACTTAGAAAATTATTGAATATGAGAAATTTATCGAAATTGATTTTGTTTCTGCTAATCCTCGGACTATGGGGATGCTCTGTGCAGAGTAAGCTGATGAGGCAGTACAAAGGAAAAACCGAAAAAGAGCTGGTGCTGGGATTGGGGAAACCATCCCGAATAGAAAAAGGAGTCGGGAATCAAAAGATTGATATTTATGTAAAAAAGAAAGCTTTGAAGGCTGCCATGATCAATACAGGAGCATTTCAATACGACCGGTTTGAAAGTCCCAGGACGGTTAAGACAGAAACCTTTAAATATTATCTGAATGGGTCGGGGGTGGTTGAAAATATGACCTATGAAGTTAATTACGAGCGATAAACAATGATTTTTTAAATATTGATAATAGGTGGTTACATGGTCTTAAAATTTTTATATATTTGCAACCGCTTATGGCACTCTGCCCAGATGGTGAAATTGGTAGACACGCCAGCTTGAGGGGCTGGTTCCGGTTACGGTGTGCAAGTTCGAGTCTTGTTCTGGGCACCAAAAAAAGAAAACCCACTGAATTTCAGTGGATTTTCTTTTTTTGGAATCAGTCTCAGGCTCAGGGTTTCCGGAAAAGGAGTAAAAATCTTAATCAACTGCAATAAGGAAATGTTGCGTTCTGAAAAACAGGGTATTTCCGGAAATCGCAGGTGTAGCCATACAAAGGTCTTTCAAACTGTTTTTTGCGAGTAATTGAAATTCAGGTCCGGCTTTGATTACGTGAACATTTCCCTCTTCAGAACAGAAATAAAGCTTCCCGTTAGCAGCAATCAATCCCCGAGGCTGAAAAAGATTCCTTTAAATTCTCCTTGTATTTTATCTCGCCGGTCAGCGCATCAAAGCAGGTAAGCAGGCCATTAATCTGCAGGTTATAAAGATACTTTCCGTAAATTAAGGGGTGTTTGCATGTACGCGCCACCCCGTTTGATGCTCCAGACGATATCTTTGCTCTTTGTACTGTCCGGAGCAAGTGTTATGTCACCTTGTGCATTTGGTTTCACCACATAAATTGGGACGAACTTTCCGTGAGCGCTGTTCAGGTAGATCAGGTCATTTGCGATTACCGGGGTAGGCGCCGGTGCGTCCCCTCCATTCCCAAGTTTCCAGATCTCCTTTCCGGTTTCGAAGTCGTAGCTGCACATGTGGGTAAAGCCGTTGACAATAACCCGGGTCAACCCATTTGGGGAATAGATTGCCGGAGTACACCATGTTGAAACCTCATCACCCCTTGAGGTTTTCCAGATTTCATTTCCGGTGGTCAGGCCCAGTACGGTAATATAGGGCGTTTGGGGAATATCGCACTGGAGAATGATTCTGTTTTTAAAGATAACCGGTGAACTGGCGTAACCCCACTCAACACCGGGATCGGAATAGGGACCCGGAGCCAGCAATCCCATGTTCTTTTTCCAGATCAGGTTTCCCTGGATGTCGTAACAATAAAGCCCTTCAGACCCAAAATGGACAACCAGGTATTTACCATCGGTGGCCGGTGTACAATTAGCCTGCGACGATTTTGTATGTCGTTTTGACTTTGGAATACCTTTGCGGGAAACCCTTTCTCAAATGATTTTGCCGCTATTTTTATCCAGACAGTAAACCTTGAATTCGTGCACTGACTGATCATTGGCCTCATCGATATCGCCGTAAAGGCCGACTTTCAGCGATTCGTTGTCTGTTGAAAGGTGTTTGAGCGGTCAGACACTGTGGTAAATAGCTGAATAAAACTAAAAGAAAGCAAAGAGGGGTTATCGTTTGTTTCATTAACGGGGGATTGTTTTTGCGAAAAAAGTCCATTTTATCCTTAGTTTTACTGCTTCAACGCCGCCTTGGTGAATATATAATCCGGAATATCCTCATTAAATTTCACCGAAGACATTTTAAATTCGGTTCCGTTCCCATCCTTGAGTACATCTTTATAGAGGATAACGGTAGGAAACCAGCGACCCTGGATTTTTTGCACCTCTTTAAATTCGACCCGTTTTAGCAACTGACCACTTTTAGCGAAAAGCTCTTCCTTAAGTGGAATATACCGATCCTGGTCCACCCAGACTCTCTGCGAAAAGTAAGCCGCATCCTCAACCTTAGCTGTGAGTTCCACAATATAAGAATAGCGCTCCCCAATCTTTTCCTCTCCGGTCACTTTCGCGGAATAAATCTCATTGAGCTTGCGATCGTCCATCATATCCTCATAGGAGAGGTCTGATCCCATTACCGACTGGCGCAGCATATTCCCTGAAATCTGAATGATCCTGTCGGTGGACTGTGAATAAATCCATAGCTGGTTCTGTAGTTTCAGCATCTTAGTCCCTTTCTCACTGGCAGGGGATAAATACTCTGTGAACGATTTTTTTGTCCCTTCGGACATTGTTCTGGATCCGATTGTCCGGCTGTTCCGCTTCCCGTTGATGGTCATGGATGACTCAAAAATACGCGTTCTGGATGACATGTTCTGATCCACCTTTGTCAGAATCATACTGCCGTCGGGATACGTTAATCCCATCAAATTAATCCCTAAAACCAAAAAAACTAAATATTTCATTATTTCCCAATTTCCCTATTTCTTAATTTCTTTATTTCCCAATTTTCTATTTCCCTATTTCAGACTTCAAGATCTTTGAATAGCTGTGCCGTTTGTCTTTTATAAATTCCAATTCCGGAGAGAGCATTCCCCATAACCATTGAAAACAATCCGGGAATAAATCCGATATACCATGATGCAGAGGTGATTTCGGCCCGGGCCACAGAGGGCATCAGCAGGGAGGAATTCTTCATGAAACCGCTGATATTTATGCCAATAGACTGCAAATACCAGGAGATTCCCATGCCAATGGCAGTCCCCAAAACGGAGCCAAGTGCTCCAATAAAAAACGCTTCATAAATCAACGTCCTGTAAATATGTCCCTTATCTTCTCCCATGGCCAGCCTGATCCCAAATTCATTATACCTTCTCAATCCGCCGAGCAAACCGGCATTCCATAAAACGATCGACATCGCCACCATAAATATAATAATCATTACACTTCCGATAGAATTCACATAGTCGATAAATTCGGCCATTCCGTCCTGATCCCTCAGACTCACCATGACCGGTGAAAATTCATCCTGCTCTGTCTTAAACTGGTCATTAAAAATTTTGGTGTCAGCCATTGCCTGATTATTGTCGTATCGCCCCGAGTTAAAGAAGCCCAGTATTTCGCCGGCCGCATCATTCATCTCGAGGGCAAGCTGGATATCCGATATATCCGCGATGACAGCCCCACGGTCGAGGGCAGAGGAGCCAAAACGGATTGTTCCCGATACAATAAGGTTTTTAAAAGCCATCCCGCCATTCATCGTTGTTCCCAGTAATGTGAACGGATCGCCTGGCCTGATATGAAACTTGGTGGCAAAAAGGTCGGGAATCAGGGCTTCTCCGCGCTTTGAAGGCAGTTTTCCCTGAACCAGTGATTCCGCCAGGTTAAACCGGATACTCTCCTTCGAATCGGGAGAAAGCAAGTCCATTCCCCATCCTGTAACCGGACCCTGGGCCCGGGTTTCACCTGCCGAATCGGGAAAATCGATCAGACCGCCAAAACGGATCCGCTGTGCCCAGTCGAGGTCCGGGAAATTAATCCTAAGCCTATTCAGCTGTTTATTTACCCCTAAAATCGAAAGATCGTTTGGCATCTGTTCCGAATCTTTTTCATAGGCACGGGTCATCACTTTGAGATGGCCGGTTGTAAAATTTGCATTCATTCGGATTGATTCGCCCATGATTCCACTGATCCAGCAGAACATAACTACGGTAAGCAAAACACCTATCGCAACTACAATAACCGGCAGAAGGCTTCGGCTTCGATCGCCGATGATTCCTTTGAGTATAAACCTGATCATTGGATTTTCCCTTTTAAGGCATCGGTTGGTCTGAACCTGGTAATTTTTCGAGTGGGGAAATAACTCACAATTGTTGCAGAAATGATCACCAGCAGAATTGTGGATAGGATCAACTCCATGCTGTACACAGGAATGATCTTTTCTGAAATGGAAACGCCCATTGAATCAACCGATTTTGGCATCGGAATACCCGCATTTTGGATATACCATAATAACGGGATTCCATAAACCGAACCCAGCAGGATGGCAAATAAACTGTGTGCGCTCCCCTCAATAGTAAAGATTGCGATGACCTGAATACGTGTCATCCCTAAGGCAATGTAAGTTCCAATCTCCTTTTGCCTCCTGAATATGGACAGAACCTGGGTATCGAAAATGGCCAGCAATGCAATTGAAAGAAGCAATCCATAAATCACTGCTGCCCCAACTTTTTTGGTCCGGATAATATCTTTGATCTCTTTTAACAGGTAGTTCAGATCCTTAAACTGCCATACAGCTATGCTCCCTCCGGGGTAATTCTTTCCTGCAATCAGAAGGGTTGCTTCGTTTTCCATCCCGGTTAAGTGTTGCAAAACGCCTAAGGGTATCCAAATCTGGTTGTTATCAACAGACTGCACATTGGAATTGAAAACCGAAACAATTTTTACTTCACGTGTATCAAACGTCCCGTTTTTGTCGCGCCAACGGACAAGGACCCGGTCTCCCTTATGTAGTTTGGAGGCTTCAGCCATTCGTTTTCCAATGATTGCCGGAACATCATTGGTTTCTGATTTAAAGAGAGCGGAGGGGAGTTTGATGATTTGCTGATCAGGATCAACCCCTTTCAGGTAAATATTCTGCATCCGTCCCTGCGGGTAAATAGTCGCCTGTGTAATCAGAATCGGAGTAAGCTGCCGGGCATCAACGAGCGTTTTTGCTTTCCCGGTGACAAGAGCGTGTGCATCCTGCAGGCAGAAAGGATCGTAAGGATCATAACCGGAATGCCAAAGCTCACCATTACCGACTTTCCACTCTTTGGTATCGGTAAGCGCCTGCTGGTTCCATCCATCGAGCATGCCGTTGTAAAAAACGATGATCACAAAGGCAATTGAAAGTACCGTTACATTGAGCCAGGTTCTGAGTCCTGCCCCGATTAAATTTCGAAAAGCCAGTTTAATTGCTAACATATCGGCTAAATTTCGGTATTTAAGATCAATTTGTCCGTTTCAACTATGCCATCTTTCAACGTGATGATCCGGTCGAGATACTGCATCACCTTTTCGTCATGGGTGGCAAAGATAAAGGTGGTATTCAGCTCTTTGTTCAGTTTTTTCATGGTCTGGACGATATTGTGGGAATTTTTGGCGTCAAGATTTGCCGAGGGTTCATCAGCCAGAACAAGCAAAGGGCGCTTAACCATTGCCCTGGCTATGGCAACCCGCTGACATTCCCCGCCTGAAAGCTGAGAAGGCTTTGACCTTTGTTTGTCGGTCAGTCCAACCCAGTCAAGAGCCTCCATTACTGCATTTTTTCGTTCCCCTGCTGTACGATTCTGCAAAAGTAAGGCAAACTCAACATTTTCGAAGACGGTGTAGACCGGTAACAGATTGTAAGTTTGAAAGATGAATCCGATATTGTAATTCCTCAGATGGGCCGACTGCCTGTTTGTCAACCCCGATATTGACTGACCAATTACTGCAACAGACCCTTCCGAGGGATAATCAAGGGTCCCAATGATATTTAAAAGGGTGGTTTTACCCGACCCGCTCGGACCGACCAAACCGGCAAATTCCCCTTTGCCAAAGGAAAGGTTGATATCGTGCAAAGCCGTGAATTCACCGGTTCCAACATGAAATCGTTTGGTCAGCTTTTCAATTTTAATGATTGCAGATTCATTCATCGGATTTATAATTAATGGTTGAAAACCAGCATCAGTTGAATCCCCTTGCCGGAATAGTAATTGCCCGCATTAAGCTGTTGAGGCAATTGGTAATTCCCGGGATTCCAGAATGCCATGATATAAAAAGTTATTTTGTCAAATTGCCGCTTGAAATTCAGAAAGTTATAAGACGTATTATTTGTCCAGTTGAAGTAGGAAATTAAGCTCAGATTATCGAGCATGCCGATCGGGTAGGAGAGTGATAATCCACTGAATGATATTGGATTAGCAAATGCCAAGGCTTTCCGGTCATACGACAGGAGTAATTGTTCGAATACAATATTAAGCCCGTTCCCAATCGCGAAGGTATTGTCGGTTCCTAAATTAAGGATTTCGGTATTGGTTATCAGGCCTACATCTTTACTTTTATGGACCAGGGTACCTTCAAACCAGAGTCCTACCCCTAAATCCCATTTCCCGTCCAGTCCGATCCGGTTTTCATCTACTGCATGATAAGGTGGGACTGAAAGGCCTGGCCCCTGGAAATCGGTGACACGGTGATGAAAGGTTATCCCCAATTCTCCTTTCGGTACCGGGGACTGAAACCGACCACCAAATTCCGGATGATCAGGATTTGAAAGATCCATGTCCCAGGGTCGTGGTTTGTTATTCCCATACAGACTCCATAGCCAGAGATTTGCATTGTTGGGAAAATAATACCTTCCCAGAGCTCCCCAGACACCATTGGTAAGCTGCAACGGATCACGGGGATCCAGCTGATCAAACCACATCAGCGGACGAAGCAGGGTAGCGGAACCAAAATTTATTTTCTGGAGCCCAACCCTTACTTCCAGATACCTTGAGGAATAGCGCGCCCAGGCCCGGTATGGCTGCAGGCTGCCATCAGAATGGGTCTCATCAAACGGACGGATGCCCAGGACACCAAACGCGTTGGCCGAACCTTCAAAATCAAACTGCCTGTTATTTTGCAATTTAATAGCGTAATTCAATGTAGGAATATAGCGGAGGCTGCCGTAAACCGGTAAGCTGTTCATCTGATTATAAAGACCCCATGCAGATAGTTGTCCAGTAAAAATCAGGGTGTCCCTTGGAACATATTTAACAGAATCCTGACCACAACAATTCATATAAATGCCCATGAAAATGACAGATAAAATATAGTAGTTCCTCATTTTCATAAATGTCCGGTGTTTTCAATTGCCGTATAAAATTACAAACTATGTTTAAGATTGGTATAAACTAAACAAAATATATTTCCCCACTTTCACAAAATGTCCGGGAAGGAAATCTACCTTTTCCTAAAAGATTAATTAATCGCTTCCGGCTTCCGGCTTTTGACTTCTGTCTTCCGGCTTATGGCTTCTGAGTTATGGCTTTTTAATCCGGTTTTATTAATAAATTGTAAATTTTTTAATGGAATTTTTGGATATTTCAAAATAACCTATACTTTCGCGATAAATTATGAATGAATAATCATTCATTTAATGAAATCAGAAATGGCACGTGTAATTGATGAAGGGAAAATAGAGCGGATCAGGGAAGCGACTATTGAATTTGTAGTTCAGAACGGGTATGGTGGAGCTGCAATATCTTCAATTGCCCGCCGTGCCGGAGTAGCTGAAGGTTACCTTTATCGTTTTCATCGCAGCAAGCATGAACTAGTAACGGAATTGCTTTATTCGAAAGTGGCTCAGATCATTGAAAAACTGGAAATATTGCTGAATACCTGTCCTGGTATGAAAGAGGTGATTTTCGGGCTGATCGGGGAATTTTTCAAAATGGCAACTGACACCCCAGAGCAAATCAAATTTATGCACGTTTTGATGCATGACTATAATTTCCAGATTTCTGACGACCAGCGGCAGCAAATTAAAAGTCTTTGTGAAAAGGTCGTGCAAACGGGGATTGCAAACGGAGAAATCAATAAGGCCATCACTGCAGAGGAGGCATACGGAATGGTCGTTATTTATCCGCTTGAAATTATCAACCTTCGGATGAAGGGATTTTTCGGGAATCACAACTGGACCACAGAGGATCAAAACCGGATCGCTGAATTTTCAATCAACGCTTTAAAATAGACCATAATGAGAGTTAATGTATTGATATTATTTCTTTTAATGTTTGGGATGTCTCTACGGGGACAGCAGAATCCGGCAACATTGAAAAACCTGACATTTGGAGAAGCACTTGGTTTGTCGCTTCAAAACAACCATCTGATCAAACAGTATTCCAACAAATCGCTCCAGTTGGAACAGGAGCTGAAGGCAGCCAGGGGATTGCATATGCCCAGGATTTCCCTCTCTGCTTCCTATATTTATATGCCAACGAATATTTCACTCGATCTTACCCCGGTGCGCGATGCCATCACCCCACTTTACAGTGCATTGGGCAATTTTGGCAAATTTTCGGGAGTCCCCAATCCGGCAGGAGGTTTTCTATCGGATGATGTTTCAACAGCAGTTATGCGCGGGAAGCTTTTGCAGGGACTTCAGTCGGTAAATAGTGCAGACTGGATTCAGACCATTCAGGAACAAAAATTTGGGGTGGTAAACGCGGGATTTGTTTTACCAATATATACTGGTGGTAAAATTAATGCGGCCAATAAAGCCGCTAAAATTAAACTGGAGGCCTCCGAAATAGAGTCCGTTCAAAAGTCGTCGGAGCTTACAGCCGAACTGGTTGAACGTTATTTTGGACTCATCCTGGCAAATCAGGCGGTCAAGGTTCGTGAAGAGGTGAAAGCCGGAATGCAGCGGCACTATGATGATGCTCAGAAACTGGCTCAGCAGGGGATGATTGCCCGGGTAGAGGTTTTAAATGCCAAGGTTTACTTTGCGGATGCTGATCGTGAGCTTAAAAAAGCAGACCGGCAGATCGAAATATTAAACGAGGCGGTATTAAATACGGTTGCAGATTCCACCAATGTCCGGATTAATCCGCTTTCTGAACTGTTCTACCTGGAAAAATTGGAATCACTGGAATTTTACAAACAAAAGGCCTTGGAAAACAGTCCGTTACTTGGACAAATCAACAAGAAAAAAGAGTTGGCACAGCAGGGACTTAAAGCCGAGCGCTCGGCCTATTTCCCCACAGTCGCAGCTACCGGGACTTACAATGTTTTGAATAAGGATCTCTCTCCCTATCTGCCCGATTACATGGTTGGTGTTGGACTGCAGTGGAGTCTGTTTGATGGCAATGCCCGTAGCCGGAAAGTGAAGGCTGCTCAGTTTCAGGCGATGGAAGCTCAGGACTTCTACCTGAAATCAGAATCTGATATCCATTCGGCGATCAACAAGTACTACCAGGAGTTGCATATGTATCTGGAACAGATCAATGAACTGGATGCCGCGATGGAATTTACCAACGAATATTCACGGGCACGCGAAAAGGCGTTCTCCGAAGGAATGGCGACTGCCACCCAGGTTTCGGATGCAAACCTTGCTGTGGCTAAGGTGAAGATTGACCGGTTACAGGCCATCTATTCCTGGGATGTCGCCTTGTCCAAATTACTGTATTATTCGGGATTATCTGATCAGTTCGTAGTCTACATGAGCAATTCGGATGCCAAACCGGGGAGGTATTGAAATTAAAAAATGAAGGAATTAAAGAATTAATTATAAGATCTGTATTATGAATAAAACTAAACATTACCTGATTGCAGGTGCAATTTTTGCTTTACTGATTTTTATAGGTTATGCCATTTGGATTGTTAGCCGGCCAATTCCGCTTGAGGTACAGGGTGAGGTAGATGCAACCCAGGTGAAGGTCGCTTCCAAACTGATTGGCCGGATTGATTCACTGCTCGTTCACAAAGGGGATGAGGTATCTTCCGGAAGTCTCCTTTTTACCATTACCAGTCCTGAGCTGGATGCAAAATATTTGCAGGCTTCTGCGGTAAGAAAAGCTGCAGGCTTCCAGAAGGAGAAGGCCGACAACGGTGCTCAAAAGGAGGATATTCAGGCTGCCTTTAATTCATGGCAGACTGCGTTGGCCGCTTCGGATTTTGCCAAAAAGACTTTCGCGAGGGTGGAAAACCTGTTTAAGTCGGGGGTCGTTGCTGAACAGCAGAGGGATGAAGCCGAAACCCGGATGAAGGCTGCAGCCGAGACAGAAAAGGCTGCCAGGTCGCTTTATGAAAAGGCAAAAAAAGGGGCACGCTACGAGGAT
>Ga0364867_10027_pt1 | contig 96584 bp, 95 predicted proteins | sample ExccelAu500001D4_3_FD_206915 | JGI IMG/M metagenome (GOLD analysis project Ga0364867, IMG submission 206915) | Enriched cells from Trout Bog Lake Hypolimnion, Wisconsin, USA - BchlTB.Aug13.5000.01.D4 | ecosystem: Environmental > Aquatic > Freshwater > Lake > Hypolimnion/Profundal zone | place... | reverse complement strand
TGATTGCTTCCAGCAATTCGTTAGGATGCGCATCCTTGTATAATACACCGTTTACGCCAAGGTCTAACAGGTCGTGCACAATTTTAGTGGTTACATAGGTGGTAACCACTAGTATTTTAATATGGCCATTTTCCTTTCGTATTTTCTGCGCCGCCTCAAAGCCATCTACTACGGGCATTTTTAAATCCAGCAGAATTAAATCGGGCTTGTAATCGTTTAGTTTTTCGAGCAACTCTTTACCGGTGGCAACTTTACCTGCAACCTCCAGCCCGTGTTCGCGTTCTAGTAGCAATGACAGGGATTCAGCAAACAGCAGGTGGTCTTCTGCAATCAATATCCTGATTTTTTGTGCGCTCATGGTTTGGGTATTTCTATGATAATGGTGGTGCCCTTGGCGCCACTGTCAATTTTTATTGTTCCATTCAAAAACAGCACCCGGTTTTGCATATTCTTTAACCCGATTCCCGAAAAGTTGCCGTCATTATTAAAACCCTGCCCATTGTCTTCTATCATTAGCATAATGTGCGCATTCACCAATAGTTGTACTGTGGCTTCGGTGGCCTTACTGTGCTTTAAAATATTATTGATACACTCGCTGATAATGCGGTATATTCCTAAGCGGTAGTTAACAGGTAAATTGTCGGCATCACCTTCCAAAATCAATTGAAAATTAATTCCGCTCTGGCTGCCGGTTTCATGCACCAGGGCCTTCAGTACTTGTGACAGAGGTTCCTTTTCAAGACTGTTATCAATTAAACCGTGGCTGATATTGCGTAAGCTGGCCGATACGGATGTAATAGTTTGCTCGAGGTCATGCCACAACCCGGGTTGCTGAATGTAAAGCGGATTGTTAGCCAGTTTGTATTTCAGGGAACCTAAGCGGGCTCCTAAATCATCGTGTAAGTCGCGGGCTATACGGTGCCTTTCGGTTTCCTGGGCGGCAATAATTTCGCCGGCCACTTTAAGCTCCCTTTCGCGCTTATCGGCAATCAGGTTTTTGCGGTCCTGGTAAATAATATAGAACCGGTAAACCACCAACACTCCCAGGCCTGCAATTTGAGCTAAGAGTCCGATAGGTACTGCAAGCGCATCGAGTTGTCCCAGGAAGTCGTGATTAAAATAAAGCAGCAAACGGTTAATAGTAGCAACCAATAATGGTAAGTAGCTGAATATGTAAATAATAACGATGTCGTTTTTGGTCTTTACCTTTTCGTATAAAATAGCAACTATGCCTAACATAGCAAAAGCGATAAGTGCTACGCCCACACCAAACAATATCAACAATGGCCCGGCGGGAAGTGCATACCTGTAATTATTCAACACCGCCGAGACCCAGGCAAAATTGAATAACGCGTAAAGTAATATTTGCATGTAGAAGTACAATTTGCTGCTGGTTTTTTTAACATCCAACAGCTCCATTACCATACCCAGTTGCGTGGCAAATACCAGGAAAATAATCCCCATGCGGCTAAAGTGATTCAGGAACGTGAACAACCAGTCGGGGAACAAAAAACCATCGTAATATGAGTCGGTTACCATGTAAATAAATACGGCCAACACATAACTGCCGTACCAGATAAAAACCCCCTCCCGTACGGCTACAAATATGAGGATGTTGATAAAACTAATACAGAGGAACAATCCTAGAAACAGCCCATACCTGAGAGAGGAACGTGTTTCATTTTCGAGAAAAAAGCGCGAACCGGCCAGTTGCATGGGTATATTCAACAGATCATTTTTATTAATAATCTCCACGTAAAGCACTTTCGCCTTTCCCGGGTCGAGGTGGATATTAAAGGCGATTGTGCGAACCTTTGGGTCGCGTTCGCGCAAAGGCTGCAGCACCGACTTGGGTCCAACTATGGCCGTTAATGAATCAGTAAGTTCTGTTAGCTCATACAATACAGCCGTATCAATATCGCTTTCCAGGCCCCATATCAGGTTTACCGGTATAACATCGGTATTCTGCAGCCACAGTTTAAGCCAAACAGTACCCGAAGTAAATCCCGTATTAAAGGCCCCTTTATTTTCATTCCAGCTTACAAAGGCCGGAGATACCAGCGGCGATGCAATTTTGGTTATTCCTAAGGAATTGGTATTATCAATAAAGTAAGTGAAATAGCTTTGAACCGGGTAGGCGGTTTGCTCCTTGCTAACACTCAAAACCTTTTGCACGTTGGCTTGCAGCGCCAGGCTCCAAAGCTGCAAAGCAATAAACAGAAAAAGTTTGGGGTAAAAATGCCTGCTCATCTGCTAAATCGTTAACCTGTGTTATTGCGGCAATTAAATACCAAGATTACGGTATTTTTTTTGAGCTTACGTATGCTGTTCTTTGATGTGCAAAAGTTTAAAGGTTAAAAAGCAATGATTCAAAAGATTTTTAAATCTGTTATGCTGTTTATGCTGGGCGCGCTCTGCTTCTTCTCGCTTAGTATGGGCATTATAGCCATTGTCTGTGTATTAGCCGATAAGCATCATGACCATGAGGCCGCATTAAAACTGCAACTGGGGCCTTCCGCAAATTCAAAGCCATCCATCAGGGAAGCCGCTTACAAATGGTGAGCTTCCCGTTTCATTCAGCATTTCGGCGATGGAAGAACAGGGATATTTTAATCCCAACATATTACTTATGCTACTATAAAGTTCCGGGGAAGTAACTCCCTGCGCTCGCATTGTTTTGAGCGACAGGCTACCGGCTGATTTGGACAGTTTTTTGCCCTCGATATCATGCAGCAGCGGATGGTGATAGAAGCTGATTGCCGGAAAAGTTTTATCTCCCAGCAACGAAGCGAGATACAATTGCGCTGCGGTACTGCTCAACAGATCAATACCCCTAAGAATTAGGGTAGTGCCAAAATCAATATCATCTGTTAAAGAACACACCTGGTACGCCGGAATACCATCACGCCGGCGAATAACAAAATCTTTCATTTCCTCTGTCAGGTTTATTTCACGCACCCCGTTTTTTACATCCTCAACTATCACCGGTTGAAGAGGGGTTATGATGCGCAAGGCAGTATCAGGTCTCTTTAATTCTATATTTTTTTCACGACAATTGCAGCTGCGCAACAACAAATCTTTACGCGAACATTCGCATGCATATACCTTACCTGTGCCGGTTAGTTGTTGAATTACTTCACTATATCTCATAGCTCTTGGTGCCTGCGAATATTGTCGCTCCTGCTCATCCGGTGTTTTGGGGCCTTCATCCCAATCCAAACCCATCCAGTTCAGGGTTTCGAAAATGTCGCTTATATATTCAGGCTTGCTGCGGGTAGTATCGCTGTCATCAATTCTTAGCCTCAAGCTGCCACCGGCTTTGCGCACCCACAACCAGGTAAGGGCAAAATTGAGCGCGTTACCCAAATGCAGGTAACCGCTTGGGGTGGGAGCTATGCGACCTCGCAACGCCATACCCTATGCTATAAGTTATAACTTTTTTTACTGATGATATAATCTGCAGCCTCACGTCTTAAATCCTTTGGGTTGATTTGGTACGTTTTGAGCAGAACACCCACCAGCTTTTTTAACCCGTACTTCTGCAGGCCTCCTGCAAAACTATCGATGGCATTGTTGGCCGCTTTCCGTGCAGTATCCAGTGCATCATACAAGTATAATTGTGCCAGCTTGGTTTTAATATCCAGTTGAGCTTTATCTGTGCCCGGCTTTTCACTTAGTTTTTTCACGCGCAAAAAAGCTGATTCTGTAATGAAAGCCATAGCAAGAATATCTGCCAGGTTCATCACTATTTCCTGCTCGTCAACCAGTTTCTCTTTCAATTTAGCACCAGCAACGCCGGTGATAATGAGGAATAAACTTTTCAGATTATTGACGAACATAAATTCGCGGGAGAGGAAACCGCCTCCAAAGGGATTAAAGTTTTGCGCTATGGCTGCAGGCACAAATTTACCCGCCTTACCAATGTTCAACTCTTTGGTTACAAAAGCCCGTTTGTAAAACTCACCCAGGCTAAGCATGCGGTTTATTTCATTAGTGCCCTCGTAAATTTTGGTAATACGTGCATCGCGGTATGCCATCTCAACACCGGTTTCCATGCTATAACCCATACCGCCAAAAATCTGTATAGCCTCATCGGCCGTATTACACACGGCTTCTGAACCAATGACTTTTAAAACTGCGCATTCAATAGCATACTCGCGCATCGAATTAATCTTAGCGTCGTTGCCGCTGCTTCCGGCTTTTAAAAGCTCCTCGTGTTTTTTATCCACTTCGGCGCCTACCCTGTAAACCCCGCTCTCAATAGCAAAGGTGTTAGTGGCGATAACACCTATTTTTTGTTTCATGGCCCCAAAGTCTGATATCGGTTTGTTGAACTGGATTCGCTGTGTTGCGTAATCCACGGTTTTTTCAAGTCCGTATTTCATGCCGCCTACGCCGCCCGCAGCAATTTTAATACGTCCACTGTTCAGAATATTGAGTGCCATATTAAATCCTTTACCACGTTCGCCCAACAGGTTCTCCTTTGGTATTTTGCAGTTATTGAAAAACACCTGAACAGTAGAGGATGCTTTGATTCCCATCTTCTTTTCTTCCTTACCCAATGATATTCCGCCGAATTCTTTTTCGACTATAAAAGCAGAAAGCTTTTCGTCGTTATCGATTTTAGCGAACACCGTAAACACCTCGGCGAACCCGCCGTTTGTAATCCACATTTTCTGTCCATTCAAAATGTAGTGTGTGCGTTCCGCATTAAGTACGGCCCGTGATTTGGCGCTGTTGGCGTCAGAGCCCGAACCCGGCTCTGTTAGGCAGTACGAACAACCTTTTTCGCCGCTGGCAATGCCGGGCAGGTATTTGGCTTTTTGTTCTTCTGTGCCATACCATGCAATGGGTAAAGAGCCTATGGATGTTTGGCAACCTATAGTAGTGGCGAATGAAAAGCCCAGTGCCAGATTTTCGGTAAACAAAAGCGAAGTATTAAAGTCGAGACCCATGCCACCGTATTGTTCATCAACTGAAACTCCGCAAAAGCCAAGTTCCGAAGCTTTCCTGAAAATTTCCATTACCAGGTCCTTATCCTTTTCGGCATCCAGCGAAGCCACTTTAGCAATGCCCAGGCCTTGCACTTCCTTTAGCATAAATTCCTTTACGCTGGTTGAAATCATTAACTGCTCCTCGGTAAATTCTTCGGGAATAAATATATCTGCCACGTTGGCTTGCTCCAATAAAAAAGATCCACCGGTAAGTTTTGATTTTGAAGCCATGTACTACGTTTTGTTAAGTGTTAAATTAAAAGGCATTGTCAGCTATACAAGGAAAACAATCCTGTTAAAATAAACGCTATGCCTGCTGACAAAGATATTATTATCACACAAATGGCGGATTGACGTAGGTTAGAGACAAATAATTTTTCCGGCCATTTGTTTTGTAAATATTATTTTAGAGGACCATGAAGCAACCAAAGTACTTTTTAATTGCTTTAATCTGGATACTTGCGTTACCTGTTTTTGGGCAGGACCCCACATTTTCGCAGTACGATGCCAACCAGCTTTACTATAACCCGGCATATGCCGGTTATAAGGAAGATGCGCGCGTGGGATTAACTTACCGCACTTTATGGCCCAATGTACCTGGTAAAGAATTTCCCGGGCCCTTATCAACCTACTCAGCAACGGGTGACGCTTACTTTAATATACAGGATAAATTTATGGGAGGTGCCGGAGCCTTTGTTATGCAGGATGTGGAGGGCCAGGGATATTTAACCACTACTTCAGCCGGCCTGATGTACTCCCAGCATTTGCCTTCTATCCGTGCGTTGAGAGATGACAAGAGACAGCCCGGCAGGTTTGATATTTACCTGGGATTTAAAGTATATTATAACCACATCCATATCGACTGGAGCCGCTTTGTTTTTTCAGACCAGCTAAACCCTGTTTACGGAATAACCGGTCCCTCGTCATTTAACCAGGATGCCATTTCGCAGCGCAGCTATTTTGACTTCGACTTTGGTATGCTGGTGCGCAACAATTTTAGAGCCAGGGGCCGGTGGATAAACGAACTGGGATTTGCCATGGCTCATGTTTTGGCTCCTTCAATTGCTATAACCGGTGCCAATAGTGATATTACCAGGTTGCCCCGTAAATACACTGCCACCTACCGCGCTGTTGTGGCCCTTACTGAAAATAAGTTCTACATAGGCCCAACCATATTGTTCGAAAACCAGGGCAAGTTTATTGAGACCAATGCCGGGGTTGAATTCTTTTTCAAAATGAGCAAGAAGGTTGAAACCATTCCGTTGAGCATTGGAGTATCAAACCGTTTTTCGGAGGTAATAAAAAATACTGAAACGGGACAAGCCAAAGTAAATACCAGTGCCCTTATTGTTTCCGTAACCCATAAGGGTATTATTCGCAATGGACGTTTCCCGGTAAGCTACTCTGCAGGCTTTTCAGTTGATTTCCCTTACATGGGTCTTGGTATGCAAACCGCAGGTGCTTATGAGCTTACCCTAGGCTGTATGATACCTTACACCCGCCCTGATGTAATGAAGTGTTTTTGGCAGATGTAAAACTCCTGTTTCTGAAAGCTATAAAATAAAAAACCTCAACGAAAGTTGAGGTTTTTTTGTGGGAGCTACAGGGTTCGAACCTGTGACCCTCTGCTTGTAAGGCAGAATCATATACCTGTCATCATTTGCCGTCATTTTACTATAGTCTGTAAACCAATTAATTACAATTTTTAAACACTGTCATCATTTGTCGAAAAAGGCCATATTTTGGCAAATTGTTTGCAAATTGTTTGCAAATTTTAGACCTTTGTTTCATGATTACTAAACCAAGTGTAGCCCTCTGGCTTGATACTCGCCGCTCAAAAAAAGATGGAAAATTCCCCGTTAAAGTACGAGTAATACATAAACGAATTCCATACTATTATCCTAGCAACATAACCTTGTCCGAAGCAGAATTTATCACAGCATTAAGCCCGAAACCAGGCAATAAATTGATGGAGGCACATTTAAAGCTGAACGAACTTGAGCTGCAAGCCCGGGAAACAATTGATAAAATAACTGACGAGCTTCATTTAGAATTTGACATAAGCTTGTTTGAAAAATACCTGTCAATTAGTTCTAATGATTACAGCGATGTATTTAACTGCTTTCAAAGGAAAATTGATGACCTGAAAGAAAAGGAACAGATAAAAACTGCTGTAGGATATGAAACCTCTTTAAAAGCCTTTAAGGACTATGTTAACCGAGATAAGCTCTCGTTTGTGGAAGTGGATATAGATTTTTTAGAAGGCTTTGAATCATTCATGCGTAAGAAGAAGAAGTCGTTAACCACAGTAAGCATTTACACCAGAAACCTTCGCACGATTTATAACGAGGCGATAGACGACAAACTGGTAAGTCAAGAGCTCTATCCTTTTGGCAGAAATAAATATCAAATCCCTCAACCGGCTAACAATAAGCGGGCGCTACCAGATGTAGATTTGATAAAACTTTTTCAATATAAACCTGAGGAAAACACCTGGGAAGAATACGCAAAGGATATGTGGATGCTGTCACTGCTTTGCCAGGGTATGAATATGAAAGATATAGCGAACCTCCGGTACAAAAACATTCAGGATGATAAAATCCTGTTCACACGAGAGAAGACCAAGAGGACAAAAAAGGCAGGTCAGATTCCAATAGTTGTATACCTGGACGATGAGGCAAAACAAATTATCAGCAAATGGGGAACGGATAATATCTCCCCAAACCAGTTCGTGTTTCCCATTTACGCCGATGATAATACCCCGCTGAAGAACTTGCGTAACGTGGAGCAGCAAATTAAAATGATAAATAAATACATGCGTAAAATTGCGGCTACACTTGAAATCAAGCAGGATTTCACGTTTTATGCAGCACGCCACTCCTTCGCAACGACCCTAAAAAGACAGGGCCGCAGCACAGAGGAAATACAAGAGTTCCTTGGCCACACTGATAAGAAGACTACCGAACGCTACCTGGCCAGTTTCGGCGATGAGCACAAGCGCAGCATCATGAATGACTTCGTAAAGCAGTTGAAGAAAGGCTAATTCTTTTTATACATATTTTTATAAGTAATTATCATAGGTGGTACGTACTTTACTATTGCAATAAAGCAAACGGTGCCTATCAAAATTGTAAATGCCGGGCTGGTTACAACCTTTACGATATTATCCCCTTTCATTTTCTTTGGTTTTATCAGGTGACACAATAGGTTCTATTGGTTTCATTACCTGGTAACCCACGTAAAGACCACCACCGATAATTACTGCGGCTATAATAACTGCACCCCACGGAAAGCCGCCATTCTGCATGGGTAGATTTTTTGGTTTCAGTAACATATATTTATTTGTTTAGTTCACATGAGTAAATAAGAGCAATCAAAACAGCCTCGGGGGAATTATAAACGATGTCAAAATCATCGCTAAAGGCGTTTTCCACTTTATCCTTTCTACCTTTCACCTGCTCGTACAGGTAAAGCAGGCGTTGGTCTTTGAAAATAGAATTCGCTGAAGATAACTTTGCTACAAGTTCTTTAAGGCCAACAATCTCCTTTTGATAAGCTGCCAACTCAAGTCCGATTTTTTCGGTGTTTACTGCATTGGCATTCAACTCAGTTATCGTTTTGTCTCGCTCCGCCAACATCTGCTTTAACTTCTCAAGCTCTTCCTTGTCCTTAAACCGGTTGTAAAGGATTAGAGCCGCGTACTCAGAAGTACTCTGCCCCACCCCAGAGGCTTCATAATTGAGCTCATCTTTGAGCCTCGGTAAACCCCTTACGCCGATATTCACCAACGCAGATGATGATTCGGCTTCCATTTCATTTGTTTCCATTTTGTTTTATTTTTTGGTTATTGAATATTTTCTTTTGGGCAGCAATTTCAAATCCCGCACTATCTCATCAGCTGTTTCGATTGCATCAGGCTTTTCTCGCTCTTGTTCCCCTGCTCGAAAACGCGACGGCCAAAACTTTTGCGCAGGGTGTGGGTGCTCGGGTTCTGGACCTTAACGTTATACTTCGGGAATATCTTGTGCAACTGCTTGTTGACGTAGCTGATGCTCACCGGTTCGCCCCACCGGTTGGTGAAAACGTAACCAGCCTCATCATACCTGCCTACCTTTGTAAGCTCTCTGCTCACATGGGCCAGTGCCTCTTTGACCGCGACGTTGATGGTTATCTTTCTCTGCTTGCCTGTCTTCTGCTCCTTCAAGGTGAGGTCGTCCTTATCAATAACATCACTCCAGCGCAACTGTAAAAGGTCGCCTGCCCTGAGGCCAAAGTAACAACCGGTCAATATCAGTAGATAAAATTTCAGGTTGCCGTCTTGTTTAAGGCGGTGGGTAAGCCCTAACATTACGTTCCAGTCAAGGCCGCTTGTGGTAGTTTTTGTTCCTGCTCGTGCCATAGTCATTTTATTTGGTTGACGTGAAGTAAGCGGTAGTAGTCCTGTTTAGTGCGCTAATTGATGCTAAATGGGACTGTCCGAGCGACCGGTAACCGGTTATCTTTTTCAGGAGCTATGAATACCAATCAGTTGCGCTGAATATTGAAGTCCTACTTAAAGTAATAAGTGGGACTTGGGCCGGTGTGTTGAGTTGCTCCTGGTCGCGGCTGTCATATATTATAGAGTGTATTGGTTGGGCCAGGCCCGCCAAAATCAGATATAGGGACGGTGTAACAACCTAAATGCAATTGCACTCAGGTTGAGATGCGGCTTTTATCAGAACTTCATCTTCTCCATCATCTCCCTGAATTTATCAGGGCCTATCACCCCCATATAGTGCTTCATCGTAGTTGCGGGATTCTGACCGGTGATGGATGCAACAATGTTTATCGGTATGCCTCTCGTTGCGGCCACCGTAACGAAACTGCGCCTTGCTACGTGCGTCGTGAGCACCCTCCATTTTTCTGAGTATGTAGTTTTACATTCGCTACCCTTATAGTTTACCTTCTCTTGCACTGCATTCAGCTTTGCCTCCTTACCTACCAGCTTGATGGCTGTGTTTACCGACTGGAGTGCGTGATGCGGCAGGGCAAACTCGTTCTTCTCGTCTTTGTATTTTTCGAGTATACTGAGCGCTTCGGGCAGCAGCGGGATAACCGTTGGCCGGTCGGTTTTGACCTGCCTGATGTGGGCCGCGTAGTGCACGCCTTCAAGGCCTTTGATGGTGTGTTCTTTGATGTCCGCCTTTTTCAGGTTCGATACGTCCGAGTAGCGCATACCGGTGAGGCAGCAGAAAACGAACAAGTCCCGCGCATCGCTCGCCATACCCGGTTGCAGCTCTACGTCCATCAACTGTTTTACCTCTCCCCATTCGAGGAACTTGATTGTCCCGACCCGTTGTTTGATTTGAAACTCCTTGTGCTTGTCGTTGCTGTGTAGCCCGACCTTCATAGCGTAGTTCAGGAACCGGGCCATGCGCCGGTGGTTAGTGTGGACGGTGTTATTGTTGTTACCGGTCTTGAGCAGGAATTGCGCGTATTCGGATTTGAGTTGCGGCGTGTAGTCCTCGAAAGTAAAATTGGTTAGGCCCTTAACCTTGCAAAACGCCTTGAACCGGTTATATGATATACGCAGGGACATGAGTGTAGATGGTTTTATCCTTACGCTTTGCATCTCGAAATACTTCTCCCACTCCCCGAAGAAAGACACCTGCTTAGTCTTTGGTTCCTGGCTCTTCAGACGTTCAATGATGTAGGCGTTATTGATGGCCGTGCCTTCGGATAGCGCCTTAAAATATATGTCGTTGACCTTCTGCTCGAGCAAATCGAGGTAACGGTTTACCTCGGTCGCCCTGGTCACACCCGGCTTCAACCTTTGTTTTTTTGAATCCCAGTTCTGTTCGCAGGTGTGAATACCGGTGGTGGTATTCAGGCACTTGTTGTTGTAGTTGAACCACATGATAACCGGTTTGGCCTTCTGCTTATCGCCGGCCCACTTCTTACGTGCTTGCAGGTAGAACCTCGCGTATTTCTTTACTTCTCTCATTATACTGTTTTTATAATATCATCTTGAATAGTTGCTGCAATATGTGTTATGGTATGAGCGGTCAGCTAACCGGGAACTTCTGTTTTGCCTTTCGCTGGTTGACGGCTTCTTTAAGTTGCGCCACCGTCCAGCGCGGTTTGCCCGACAGGTTATACTCCGGTTCCGGTATCAATTTGGCAGCCCGATAGTTGTCGACGGTTTTCCTGCTGACGCCGAGGTATGCAGCCACCTGCATGATGGACAACCGGTCGTTGTCTTTGTATTCAATAGTAGGGGCGCTCGATTTATTCAACCGGTCGAACTCCTCTCTGAATATGTCCCTGATTAGTTCGCGTAGCGCACCAATCGTGATGCCTATGACTTGTGTATCGTTGCTCATTTGTTCCTGCGTTTGCTTCATAGCATTATAGCGGATAGGTGAGATTTGATTCGTGTTTACAGGAAGATTATTTTCTGTGAAGCCCGTGCAACGGCTCGTATACGGATTAAATAAAAATGCGCAACAGATTGACTTACAATCAGTTGCGCATCATTTTGGTAGCCTTATGCACCGACTTATCGAACCTTTGGAGTGATATTCAATTAGTTAGTGACTACCAACTAATTAATAGTTTTTTTACTTGACAATAAATAAGTTGGAAACATAATTGATTTTCTAACTATCTGCCTTTTCAAATTTATATCAATATTAAGTTCAGAGTTTTCCAAATTGAAAGCTTTCTTAAACTTTCTGGCCATTTGAGGCGATCAACTCCGCAATTTGGCGGATAGCTTTTTCTGATTCCGGAATACCGAAAATGGGCCAAACGTGCATCATTTGGAGATACTCAAAATAATTGAGCAGTACATCTTTACTTTCACAGAGTGATTTAAATTTTCTGTGGTCGGCATTCATTATTTCGTGTGTGCCTGAAAATAGACTCATGGTTGGCAGGTCCCGTAAATTGCCATATAATGGACCAACCGGCCAATTTTTTGTATCTGAACCGTTGGCATAAAACAAACCTGCTATACTAGGGCCTTCAATAGTTAAAGCCGGATCGTATTTTTCAACGGGCAGCATATCCAGATTAGTCATTGAAATATCTAGCCATGGCGATAACATTATCAGCTGTGATGGTAAAGCAATACCCTCCTTTTTCATTTTAAGCACTAAAGCGAGAAGTAATCCGCCTCCCGCTGAATCGCCCATAAAAAGGACATCTTGCTGGCTATGCGATGCATATACCTACTTTATCAATTTTTCCATCATGAAAATGGTTTCCCGGTAACAACTTTCAGGTGCAAGTGGGTAATCAGGAACGATGAAGCTTACATCCGATTTATCGGCCACCAGTTTTATAAAATTCCAATGGTATGGGCGCAGGCTGTTAACGTAAGTGCCACCGTGAATGTAAAGAATAGCTTCTTTTTGCTTTTTTAAACGTTTGGGTGTCAAATAAAAAATATTTCTACCCAGTATCCTTTTGGTTTCAGTATTAAAATTGTCCCTAATGATAGCAGTCGGGAAAGGATCATCGCCTCTACGGTTAACTTTTTTTCTTTAATATTTTTGGCAAACTTCCCTTTTAGGTCCATAAGTCGGGCAATGGTTGCGATTAAACGGCTCCTAAAACTTACAGGTTCCTGGTGGACATAAAAAGTTCCCTTTGCACGATTATTTTCTTTAAGCATTAAAAAGTTTATTGAACTGCTTTAAAAAATTTATAAAACCTTATGCTGCCAGTATCATTAGTCCGCCCATAATGGAAATGTTTTTCATAAAGTTTACCACCTGGTTCTGCTTCTCCTCTACAGATGAAGACGAGAAATTATGGAAAATGAAAGGGGTTGGCAACAGGTAAATAAACAGAACCCAGGCTGCTATGCTGGTATGGAAAGACAGGAGAATTGATGCGCTGCAACCTACTTTATAGTGATGAAGTGCTGAACTGGCAAGTTGTGAGCTTAACCGAAAGCACACTTAGTCTATACCAGGTTGCAGATGAAATAACCTATTATTGTATTAAAGTTCAGGATTAAATTATCTACTTAATTAAAATTAGTAGTTCTGTTTTACCAGCTGAGCCAATCGCTGATGTATTCGTCCAGGCCGGATAATTTTTTATTCACTTTTGCCTTATAGAAATAGTTTGGTTCAAAGTTTATATCCACGCATTTTTTTGTCTCGATATACTCTGGATGCTTTTTATCCCTTAAAATTTGGACCATATTATTATATCCTATTATACCCCCGCTATCTCCTGGCGGGGAGGAATACCTTCCGCTAATACAATATGGATATTCTTTAAAGTCTTCTTTCGGGAGAAATCTTTTAAAAACAACATAATGTATCCATCTTGCCCTGAAATCATATGTATAGCGCAAAACATTCCTCGTATCCACGAAAACGGAGTCAAGCGTGATTTTTCTTGCATCAAGTATTACTTCACCATTATCGTTGGCAATATTTTCTGATTCACCAAAAATAAAATCGTTGTAATCGAATTCAAAAGCGCTGTAATTACCCCAGCCAAAAGCAATTTGGATAATATGGTGCAGTTCAAAAAGGGTAGTTTCTTTCTCGACTTGCAGCACTCTATAAATGCGGGGCTCTGATTTCTCTATGAAAACATCTAACTGAATAATCTCCATATTAACACACTCTTTTGGCGTAAACACAAGCCACAGTTTTGATACTGTTTAACCAATCTTATTTCATATCGCTGCACCAATTATACCCTCCGTCCGATGCAAATTTTTTGAAAAATTCTAAGTAAATAATTTGCCTAGCTACTTGCAAGCGAAATATTCCCTTGCATGAATAATGAGCAGGATTACTTATCCTGGATATGTCTCGTATGCCAGATATGTACAGGTTTTACTGAAGCAACTTCTTCAAGTCTCAAGCTCAGTAGATGGAATAAAACCTTCGGATTGGTCAATAAAGTACTCAGGATGAAAAAGTGTGTTACTCAACTCTTCTTTCTTGCAATAAGTCAAAAAACAAATTTCAGCTGAAGTGATGTTCAATATCAATGAGCAGGATTGCTTAATTTATAAGCCTGTTGTGTTTATTTGAGCTGAACTTTTTAAGTTTGATGAAAGCCGAAACACCCAAAGGTATAACTCTTCATCTTTTATAGGTGGTTTTGCACTTGCCCTTTGCACGTGCAAAGGGACATTCTACTTCGGGGGGGGTAGATGCCCCACTTTTTCAAACTTACCATAGCAAAATCAAAAAAGCCAGACCTAATATTGGGGGCTGGCTTTTTTTGAATACGAGGGGATTTGGGGGATTATCTTTCTATGTCTTTTTACATTGATAATCTGTTTGTCGTTGTATCGAATCCTATATAGTAGTCAAGTTGCAAATTTGTTGCATTGGTCTCAATCTTTGATTTATTCTTACTAAGGACAGATATTTCAAACTCCAGATTTCGCAACTCGTCCTGTGCATATGTAAGCAACGTGCCCTTAAAGCCAGCCATCTCTTGCTCAATCAAATTTCTTTGGTTTATTAAAAGCTGTAGCTTGTTCGACATATTTTTGATTACGTTATTCATGCTGAAAAGATTCTTAAAGTTTACAAATGAGTAGGATTGCCTATGTCTACTTTCCTTAAATAGCAAAGCCAGTTCGGGGGCGACTGGCTCTGAGGGTATTATTTATAAATGCGGTTATAAAGAACTATGCGCTAACTAATATTATATCTGGTTAACAAAATCAAAAATAGGGATGAAGTATTTAATGCCAACTGACGAAAGTCAGTTCATCAGCTGATTTTTTTCGGGCGGGAAAATAATGCTTTGGATATTTAACGGGGTGCGCAAATTAGCAATGCCGAAAATACAACGACAACGAAACTACTCAGCACTTCTACTATCCAGAGGAAAGTCAGATAAGCCCTATAGTCTTTTCTTAGCTCAGACGTTTTCTTGGTCTGCATGGATTTATATTTGGTATTGAAAAACACTTCAACACCAATATTGTGAATTCGGAAAAGAATAACTGAGACCCAAGTCCAAACGAAAAACATTATAATCAATAACAAAGTGGCGATGTAAAACAACATGATAAATTAAAGAATTAGAGATTATAAAAGTATACCTCTTTACATACGCGGGGAAGTAAAGGTTACCGCTTGTACCAACAATTATTTTAAAAAAAGCCAGCACCATGTGGTTGCTGGCTTAACCTTTGTTGATGTGTATGAATTCGTCTCAAATATAAACTTGTTTTGGGAATTGCAGAATTTCTGACATTTACATTTAACTTCTGAAAATCAAAAAACCGATGCCGATTCCGCAGAGAATTTCAACTGCCCAAAAAACTGCCATATAGAATGTGAACTGATTGAAGTGTTCGGCATACGTTTGATTGACAGCTGTTGCTTTCTTTCTGTAAGCATTATTTACGCCCCCTTGAGCATATATGGTAATGAGCAATAATAAGCCCCATATCCAGACACATATCAGCGGCATTATCAGATTATTTAACCATCCCATGAGTTAATTGTGTTTATTACATCGTTATTTTTAATCTTGAACCCAGAATCCTTTCTCACGCGAGACTCAACTCTTCTTTCTCGTTTTTTACCATTTTATTATTAGTAGATGAGGCATTGGGTACTACTTTGTTTTCCGTAATTTTATAAATAGTTGGTTTGCGACTCTTGGCAGATATCTCAAAGTCAAGGTTTCTTAACTCTTCCATGGCATGTTCTTTAATTCCTCCGCTCAAGTCGTCTATGACTGATAGTATTAACGCCCTCTCTTCTTTCAGTAATTCAAGTTGTCTCTCCATAGGAATAAATACGAGCCGACATGAAGAAAAGATGCAGCTTAATATGCATTTGAGTAGGACTAACCATAATCACAAAGCACAAAATGTAATGAGATTATATTGCATCACTTTAAATCGCAGTTCTCAATTTCCAGGTCAATGTTTGAGCTGACAAAAATCAGGCTTGTGCAAGAAGTTGTAACTTTTCGAAAAAAATCATAGTGAAATGATTTGTTTGCCAATGTAATTGAGGAAGGGTGCTCATTGTAGTTCAGGCTCATAATGGGTCATAATTATATAAAATTAAAGTCAATGAAGACTATCACTTCCGTATATGAAAAAATGAGCCTGATTAATCTGTTGGTTGCGCTCTATGCTTTCGCTATGATGATTATGGTCTTCGTTCTGATAAACATTAAATAGTATTCTCTTTGCTCCTTCCTTCCTAACTCCTGGTCAAATGGAAAGTTTTCTCTCAAATTTCAGTGGGTATTACTTTTAACCAGTAGGCGTAGGAATCTTTGGCTATCGCCATAAATGCTATTTCATCATCATCAATGTTATAAAGAGTATAAACCAACTGTTCTTCATATTTGGCTCCCTTCAAGGCATCGACTAATAAAGTATTTGCCTCAGAGATTAATTTAAATGGGTATAAAATGTAGGTTTCTGAGTCCAGCACTTTATTGTAACCGCTTCTTTGGCACACAAGAAATTTGATACCAGTTTCCCTAAGCTCAGATAGCGTTTCGAGGGTAAAGTGTTTCATGGCTGCAATTTTAAATGTTACCAAAAGCTTTTTCTTAAAAAATATTTCATGCGGATACAAATCAGGAAATCCTTACTCTTTCATTGGCAAGGTTTATAAAAATTTGTTCTTCGTCTCTTTCCATTGTTGTTCAAGTCTTCCCTTTCTCCTTATCAATCGTAAAATTTTAGTTTGCAGTTCGTCAATCTGTGTTCCTTCACGCGCCATTGCCAGTCTTTCTTCTATCTGGTCAATGGTCAGTTTGCTATTCTGATAGCTTGCTTTGGCAATCTCAATCTTTTCAAACAACTTATCAGAGCGCGATTTGAACACATCTAAATTTCTTCTGAAAAAATAAATTTGCTTTTGTGTGCTTGGGTTTGGTGACGTAGCTGATTTTTTTTCGCAGTCACTCAGTTCTTTATACAATTTGCTGGTGAATTTTGCAATTGCTATATATAGCCTGTCAGCTAACTTCAGCGTATTTTCAAACGCATGGTCAGGAAGGATAGTCGCAGCCTGACTGTTTGTTGTGTTGAGATTTGAACTTAGCATAGGGAGATTTTTAAGTTGATTAAATCATATGCTAAAATTAACGCTGACCAGACCGACAAAACAATGAGCAAACATGCTCAATCCATGTTTTTATTGCTGAATATAATATATACGCTAAAGCTGGTTGCCTAAAAGGAAACGCATATCTCAAACAAATGCGGCAATTATTTTAAAGGCATACTACACTGATGTATTTGTGCGAATCAGATTTTCCCGATAGTTTTTCAGCCTGTGAGTATGTATGCTCAATTTGAGCGCCTGAGTTAATCATTTCTTGGAACATAGCTTGGGATTTGAGCAAAAATTGTAAGGTTCAGCATCAATAGTGCGGGTAGTATAATTCGTTTCATGATTGGTTTGTTTATCTCTTTATAGCTGATTCAGCCTAAAGGTTAACGCTCATGGAGAAGTTTATTTCTAATTAAGCCTTGCACCTAAGTTCGGATTGCCTTGAGCTACCGAGTTTGTTTAATAAAATGGAGCATGATTTTTTTACGAGGTATGAAAAAATGAGCACTCCTATTCATGCGTTTTTTATAAGAATACCACTAGATATGTATTTAATTTAAATGTAAAAATGCCAATTTGGGCATCTTAAATATAAAATATGACTATCTCTTAAAGTAGTTAGTAGAAATTACTCATTAAAAAAATAGTTACGTATAATTATATGTATATTTAATTGCATAAAGATAAATAAACTTTAAAGCTAAAATATGAACGATAAAGAAGCGCTTTTATTGATTGGGAAAAACATTCAAAGGCTGAGGAATGCAAAAAATATCAAGCAATATCAACTTGCCGCGATGTGCAATTTTGAAAAAGCGAATCTCTCTCGCATTGAATCAGGCAAAACAAACGCAACCATGCTTACAATCCAAAAAATCGCCACAGTGCTGGAGATTCCGATGCGCGATTTATTCGTTGATTCGAGCAATTAGAATGAGGTATGGGATTTTACCATGTTTTACCTAAGCGGATTCAATTATAATATAGTATTATTTGCTTAACCAGCCAAAGTCTAAACCGACCCTATCCAGATAATTCTGTGCTTACAGCAGTAAACACTGAATTTACGCCCGTTCCATCGAACGTTTTCAGCGTATTCGATGCAATGCCGTTATAAAAAGTTTTTTTTATCGGACAGTACAGAAATGTTTTGTTATCATAAATTAGCGTTTTGATTCACAATACCCCCCCTGTGTTTTTTTGAATGCAAGCAACATCAGGCATATGAGGTATTTTTTTACTGCAATTATTGTTTTAAGGACATTAGGTTTATGGGCGCAGGTGCCCGCTAATGACGAGTGTTCGTCGCCAACTTCATTGGGTACGCTGGGCAACCCCGGTAGCTGCGGTAGCGGTATTAAAAAGGGCACCACTACCACCCTGGCCGGCACCAACGCAAATGCAACCCCGGGTAACCCGTACTACCCGGGGTTGTAATAATACCAACCAGGTAAATGATGTTTGGTATTCGTTTGTAGCGCCGGCCAATGGTTTTGGCGTTAACATCCATATAAGCGGCGGTACGCTGGCTACTCCTTCAGTGGCCCTTTACCAGTACACGGGTTCCTGCGATTCGTTGCAGGAACTGGCGTGCAGCACGGGCATAAACGATACTGTGTCGCTTATTGCATCAAGCGGTATAATACCCGGGCAAACGTATTACATACAGGTTAGTGGTAACGATGCCACCACTATGGGTACTTACAACCTGGCGATATATGCCTTCCAGGATTGTTCAGATTGTTTAAATGCTGGTACCCTAACAGTTTCACCTTTGCCTGTTAATGGTGTTTACCAGCCGGGCCAGGTAGTATCGTTTTGTTTTCATATTGACAGGTGGACCCAAACGCAAAATAACTGGCTGCATGGGGTGCAAATGGCCTTTGGTCCGGGTTGGGACATTACCACGCTCACTACTTCGCCACCGCCGCCTTATGCATCTACGTCGGCCTATTATGGTGGTGGGACACCCGCAAGTTGCGGCAGTTGGAGCTATTACCCTACAGGTATTACCAGCTCTGCTACAGGTGCCGCTTGGCCCGCAGGTTTTTATTTTAACGGTACCTACAGCGTAAGCGCCTTAACCGGTTTACCTAATGGTTGTACTTCGCAAAACGACGGTAACCCCGGTAACAATTTTGGCGATGGCATCAGTAATTCGGGTCTTATCATTAACCCGCCGGCTAACGAATGGAATTTTTGCTGGACAATAGCAGTTATACAAGGCTGCCATCCAGGAACTAGTTTATCAGTACAGGTAAGTACCTCAGGCGATGGTGAGTCCGGCGCCTGGAGCAGTCCTGGTTGCGCTAACGACCCTGTAACCAACTTTACAGCGCTTACAAGTTGTTGCCCGCCCAATATGGCGAGTACGGCTACCTGCCCGGGTGCTAATGCCGGCACAGCTTCCGCTTCGCCAATTGGCAATGCCGGGCCGTATACCTTTACATGGTCGGCCGGAAGTCTAAACGATTCGGTAGAAACAGGCCTGCCTGCCGGTAACTATACGGTTACTGTTGTGGATGCAAACCACTGCTCTGCCAGTGCTTCAGTAACAGTAGGGGCCAACACAGTGCCCGCCTCAAATGCCGGCAGCAATATTAGTTTTTGTTCGGGTTCAAGCGCCACCATTGGCGCTGCCACTACTGCGGGTAATACTTACTCATGGTCGCCGGCTACAGGTTTAAGCAGCAGTGCGGCAGCTAACCCCACTGTAACGCTAACAAATGCCACAGGTAACCCTGTTACCAGCACTTATATGGTTACTACCACCACTACAGCCACGGGCTGCTCCTCAACATCCAGTGTAAACGTTACGGTTAACCCCAGCCCTGCGCCTACCGCCAGCAACACAGGGCCATACTGCACCACATCTGCTATACAACTTAATGCACAGGGTGGCAACACTTATGTATGGAGCGGCCCCGCAGGTTTTACCAGCAACCTGCAAAACCCAACTATTGCCAACGCCACGCTGAGTATGGGCGGCACTTATAACGTTACTGCAACTGCTAACGGAGGCTGCACGGCAACTGCCACCACGCAGGTAGTAGTAGCCAGCAATTTATCGCCGGTAGTAACCAATACTGGGCCATATTGTGCAGGTAGCTCCATACAACTTAATGTGGCCGGTGGTACTATTTTTAACTGGAGCGGCCCTAACGGTTTTACCAGCACCTCGCAAAACCCAATAATTGCCAACGCAAGTTCAACAATGGCTGGTACGTATAATGTAACCGCCAGCGATGCCAGCGGCTGCAGCGGCACCGGCAGCACCAACGTGTTCGTAAATCCTTTACCAACAGCAACAGCAAGCAACACCGGTCCGTATTGCCAAGATGCCAGCATACAACTGAGTGCTATTGGCGGAGCTACTTATAGCTGGAGCGGCCCTCAGGCTTACACCAGTACGGCACAGGCACCTATAATAACCAATGCAGTGTTAGCAATGGCCGGCGCTTATAATGTAACTGTTACCGATGCCAATGGTTGCACGGCTACTGCCAGTACCACTGTTGCAATTAATGCAGCACCGTTAGCTAATGCAGGTTCCGGTGTGGTTGTAACCTGTGCAAACCCACAGCCTTCATTAAATGCGGCCGCCATACCTGCCGGCGATACCTACAACTGGGGTGGCCCAGGAGTAATAAGTGGTGGCACTACTGCCACGCCTACGGTGAATGCAGCCGGCACCTATACACTTACGGTTACCAATGCCAGCAACTGTAATGCTACAGCCAGTGTAGCGGTAACCTCAACAGTTACCCCACCTAACCTGGTAATAGGCCCCGGTGGTACTATTACCTGCCTAATTAGTTCGGTTACGTTAACATCATCATCATCATTAAGTGGGGTAGGCCTTGCCTGGAGCAACGGCGCAACTACCGGTAGTATTACTGTTACAACGCCTAATACCTACACTATTACTGTAACCGATCCACATAAAGCTGGTTTAAAATAAAAACTCAATCCTTTTTAACAGATCATTTTGCCCGCAGCAAAAATAGGTAATCGTACTCATTTTTGTCCCAGAGTTTATTAAGCTGGCTTTAAAAATGGGTAGCTTTAGTCAAAATTCATTTAATTTATGTTACTCTTCGCAAGTATTGAAATAAACTAAGGCTATGTACGGAATGATCAATATCGCAATACGCGAAATGGTAATAGAAAGTTATGGACAGGATACCTGGAAACAAGTTGAAAAACTGGCGGGCCTTGAAACCGGTGAGTTTATAAGCATGCAAACATACCCGGATGCACTTACATATCAGTTGGTAGGCCATCTTTCTCGATTGCTCGAAATACAGGCCTCTACCCTGCTTGAAAAAATAGGGGAATACTGGATCTTACATACTGCTAGCCAGGGCTACGGTCCAATATTAGATATGGCTGGCAACAACATGGTTGAGTTTTTAAGAAACCTAAACACCATGCACCGAGGCGTGGCGGCCACCATGCCCGATATGGTGATACCCGTTTTTATTGTAAGCGATGAAACACCCCGCAGTATTATATTAAATTACCACAGCCAACGCCAGGGTTTGCAACCCATGGTTATTGGCCTTATTAAAGGGCTGGGCCTGCGCTATGGCTTACAATGTAACATCGAAATGGTTGAAAATCAGCCGTCTACATACACTTTTCAGAAATATAAAATAAGCTGGTAATGGATTCGCTGTTAGCCAATATTGAGCTTTTTGAAAAGCTTTTCCCACTTTGGGTTGTAACCGATAACAATGGCACTGTAAATGCTATAAGCGCAATATTTAACCAGTTGCAAACACGCCTTGTAAAGGGCCAGGTAATGTACGAGGCATTAAAAGATAATGCCATGAATTTTACTTCGCCCGAAAATGACTTTACCTGTAACGGGCCATTTGTTTTTACTTGCAACGTATACGGGCTGCGCGTAAAGCTTTATAAAAATGCAACTTTTGCCGATGGTATTTTTTGGGTGGCAAACATTGTAGCAGGGCAGGCCATAAAACTGGCATCGCTGCCACCAGGCTTTAAACAGTTTATGCAGTACGAAGAATTGGTTGAACAAACCATTGCCCTGAATAGCAACCGACTATCGCTGCAGGACGCAACAGAATTGCATGCTCAATTGACTAAGCGTCAAGCCCAACTCGAATCGGCCGAGAACCAATATAAACGAATGGTTGAATATGTAAATGATGTTGTTTTTGAAACTGATGCTTACGGCAACTGGACCTTTTTAAACTCCTCATGGACCCGAATATTGGAATTTAGCGTTGCTGAAAGTTTACATAACCCTTTTTACAACTATCTGCATCCTGATGATGTAAAAAAAAACGAAGTATTGTTTTTACCTCTTATAAACCGCGAAAAAACGTATTGCTCGCACCAGATTAGATATATCAGCAAATCAGGCAAGGTAAAGTTTATACAGGTTTACGCCACACTTATTATTGACGTCAACAACAATACTATTGGTACCACCGGTACTTTGCGTGATATAACCTTGCAGCTTGAACAGGAAAAAAATTATAAACTGATAACCGAAAACATACAGGAAATTGTATCGCTTTATGATGATGAAGGAAGGTATCAATTTGTTTCGCCCTCCGTTACTGCCGTTTTAGGATACTTACCCGAAGAGTTGATAGGCACCAGGCCGCGCGAACTTTTTCATCCGGAAGATAATGCGAAATTTACTGAACATTTTGTCTCGGTGCGCCATTATTTTGCCACACACCCGCATTACCCCCTGTTTTTAAATTATCGCATAAAAAACAAAAAAAATTATTATATCTGGATTGAAGCAGTGTTTAGTCCTATAACCGATGATGCATGGAAGATCACTGGTTACATCAGTTCGGCTCGTGTTATTGAAGAACGCAAACGGGCTGAAAGCTTTATGATGGAGGCCCTTGAAAATCACAGGCATTTGAATGAACAGAAATCGAAAATAATTTCGCTGGTATCGCACGAGTTCAGAAGTCCTATCGGTAGTATACAGATAAGCTCTGATATATTAAAAACACTGCTGGCCAACAAACCTTTGACTGAGGCCAAGCAATTATTGAGGCATATAACCAACATTGATACTGAACTAAAACGGTTGAAAGATTCACTGGATAATATTTTAATGCTGGGCAAAATTGAAGCAGGCACCTTACAGGCTAACAAGCGCAATATACTGCTGCCTGGCCTGCTGGCTGAGGTAATTGAGCGTGTAAAGGATATTCTGAAAGATAACCGCTATCCCGAAATAATTACCAAAGGTCGGCTGCGCAACATACACGCTGACCCCCTGCTGCTGTCATTTATTATGGAAAATATTATTTCAAACGCCCTTAAATACTCCCCGGAAAAACGGCCGCCAGTTATTAGAATAAATTACAACCCGGGCTATTTCACATTTATAGTGAAAGATTTTGGCATTGGCATATCCGGTAATGAGCAAAACAAGCTATTCAACGCGTTTTTTAGGGCATCCAATTCCAGGTCCATTTCTGGCACAGGCCTAGGCCTGGTAGTGGTAAAAAATTTGGTTGAAATGCACCAAGGCGAAGTTAAACTACATAGCAGCGAAGGCCAAGGCACTGAAGTAATAGTTAAAATAATAGGATAGTGAACTATTGCATGCAAAAATTGTGTCTATTACTCCTAACGTTACAATATGCATATAATTATATACCTGTTAAAAGTTTTTGAAAAAGGAAGATGAAATACAAAATTTTAGTTGTTGAGGATGAGAAAAATATAAGGGAAGGACTTGATGAACTGCTTACACTCAGCAATTTTGAAGTAATGGCTGTAGCTGGTTGCACCGATGCTATGGAGCATTTAAATAAAGCCATACCCGATATTATTTTGTGCGATATTATGATGCCCACGTGCAGCGGTTATGATCTGCTGCAACAAATTCAACAAACGGAGAAGCTTAAAAACATACCCTTTATGTTTATAAGCGCCCGCGCCGACTTAAACCAGATAAGATATGGGATGAACCTGGGTGCCGATGATTACATAACCAAACCTTTTGATCATCATCAGCTACTTACCGCTATTAATGTAAGGCTTAATAAACGTGTTAAATTTGAAGCACCAGTGTTCAATGACTTTGAACCATCAAAGGCCACACGGAAAAAAGAATTAGAACTACAGTTGCAAAAAATAAGCAAATCCGAATTAAGAGTGCTCCAGCTGCTTGCCGCTAATTTAAGTTCAGCCGAGATATCCGAGCACCTTTTTCTAAGTATTAAAACGGTACAAAATCACAAAGCTAATATGGTAAAAAAATTAGTTATGGAGGGACAGAACACTTTGCTTTCATTTGCAATTGAGTGCAGGGTTCTAGGTTTGCTGTAATTATACAAGCAGGTAACGAATTCTAAATATCAACTAACTACTTTCAATATCCATGGTGCTTCTACTTTATAAAGCAGATTAAAAAGAGTTACTTTTTCAATTTCATTCAAGTTGCCAAATGTTAGTTGCGGGTATATCTGATATTCGTTAAAGGTTTTCATCGGTTCAATACCGCGGGCACTTACTTGCTCTTTACTTTTCAATGTTATCCTGCTACTTGTACGTCTTCAAACTAAAGTGGACTAAATCGGTTCAAATTTAATGTGGTGTTTTTCAAAGTTAATAAATTGAGTTTTAAAAGGCATAAGCAACAAAAATGACAGGATTTTGGGTAAGCGGTTCTGACTAAATCAGAACCGCTTTTCATTTCCGTTGGCTCAGCTATCCCTCATCAGTTGCGCTCCCGCAGAGCTGACTTCTGTTTCGCTGAACAGGATAAAATTAAGTCTATTCCCGGATGGCTTTTGATTTTAGATAAATCCTTCTGCGACTGCGCATGGTGCGCATTTTAATCTTCCGCCTCTTCTCAATGATCGCATGTCCCTTACCATAGTAAACATCAGCCGGCTTTAAGTTATTTAGTGATTCATGATACCGGTGATGATTGTAGTAGTAAACAAACTTCGATACTGCGTTTTCAAGTTCCTCCGGGAAGAAGTAATTCTCAAGTTTGATGATGTTCTTTAAACTTCGGTTATAACGTTCAATTTTGCCTTGTGTCTGTGGGTGGCATGGCCTGCCATGCACCTGTTGTATCCCTTCTGTTTCCAGGTAGTCTTTTAGCTCCTGGGCAATGTATGCACTTCCATTGTCGCTGAGAAGTTTGGGACGTTGTCTGGGGTGAAGCTGGGCATGAGCCAGTGCTTTACGGATGCTACTTTCTGCATCCTCTGCTTTCATTGTTTTACACAGTTCCCAGGATAAAATATAGCGTGAATAATCGTCCATGACAGTTGATAGATAGTACCATCCCCAGCCAATGATTTTAAAGTAAGTAAAATCGGTTTGCCACATTTCATTCGGCCGCGTGGTCTTATCCTTGAAGGAGTCACTGGCGCTTAGTATGATGTAGCCAGGGCTGGCTATCAGGCCGTGCTCCTTCAAGATGCGGTAAACACTTGACTCGCTGATGTAGTATTGATGCTGGTCTGTGATGAAGCAAGCCACCTCTCTCGGAGAGAGTGATTCGTGATCAAGGGCCGTTTCCACTACACGGTTACGCTCCTCCTGAGGGATACGGTTCCAGACCTGTTTATTAGCTCTTGGCTTCGTTGCAAGGCCATCGAAGCCGTATTGTTGGTAGGCATGATACCAGGGATAAAACGTGCTCTTATGGATTCCTAACTCCTTGAGCGTTCGTGTTACACCTAAGTCTGAACCATCCACCAAGCGGATGATCTCCATTTTTTCCTGTTGACTGAATCGCATATAGCTTGGATATTTTTCCTTTAATCCAAACCGCGCAAACTTTTTTTAAGTATCCTGACTTGTAAGCTGAGTTCGGCTACAAGGTCTTTGAGGTCGCCATTCTCCTCCTTCAGATCTTTTACCTCAGAAGTATTAGCATCACGTTCAGTGTCACCGCTAAGCCGTTTCTTACCTGCCTCCATGAAGTCTTTACTCCAGTTGTAATAATTGTTCTCGTGGATGCCGTATTTACGGCAGATGGCGGATACGGATTCTTCCCCCCGAATACCTTCCAATACAATCTGAATCTTTTGCTCTGCTGAGAATGTTCTGCGTGTTCTACGCTTGATTTCGCGTACCAATGAGCTGGCACTTGGTTTTTTCTTGTCTTCCATTTTGTGAGATTTTAAGGTGACTAAATCCCACATTAAATTTATACATTTAGTAGTTCACTTTTGGCTGACGATTTACAGTTATCCTGCTACTGTGATGCTGCACATAGCCGGTTCTTATCAGCTTTTTAGTTGCAACAATTATCTTATCAGTTAGCATACCTGAAACATTTTATTCCAGCTTTTATGCCTATTATATTGCTTAGCGCTGATAAACCCCTATAACCATCGCAATTCAGGTTTTGTTCCCTCAGCATTGCCTCAAAATTTTCCTTTATTTATTCGGCTGCTTACTTCAAGCAAATTTAAGAATAAATCTTCATTGCCAACTCCAGCAGTTTCAGATTGGGTGATTTCCATATTTTTGTAACTATTGAAGTTTCGGAAAAGGTTTCCGCCGGGCCTTTCCACACCCGGCGGATTTCTAAAACTGTTTTGCTGACACGTAATGTTTGAAATTAGCGAAACTTCAAATTTACAGTTTAAAGTAAAGGTATTTGAAACGCTCTTCAAATAGGTATGGTTGTTCAATTTCAGGGCCTTATATAATTATTACTTACTTTTCTATCCACTACTCATTAGGCATTATTAATCAAAATCAATACATACAAATAATACCTTTTATTTTATATAAAGCGGCCATGGATTATCCGTGTAATATCAAAGTAAGAGAAATAAAACAACGGTAAAAATTATTTTATTTATCACATTTATTCTAGTGTTATCATTTACGCACCGGTATTTAGAGCACATTCTAAGGCCTCAACTATTTTTACAAAGCTGGTCTGACAATAAAAGCTACTTGGTGAAATGCCGGGGGACATGCCCCAAACCGCAATATAGGGGGCGTGGTTTTGGTGAACGGGTTGGTGGGGGGATATACATAATAGAAAATGGCAGTAGGGGGATATGTTTTAATAAGTGGGTATAGCCGGGGATAGGTTAATTAGTTAGCTATAAACTCAAGGTCAAAACCTACAAAATGCCCTTGGACTTCTGTATAGTCCTCAACGTTAAATGCAAGGATGGTATTAGCCCGTTCAAACATGAAGCGCTTTAAACTAAAGTTGTGAATCATGGTAGTATCTATTACGTGGCTGAAATACACCCCGTCTGACATACCGCGTGGGCTATTCTCAATGTGAAACTTACATGAAGGATGCACATAATACTTTTGATAGTCCTGGGCTTGCTCATAAAGTTGGTTAACCTTTAGACTGAACAACGAATCATTAAAGCTATGCAAGGCATCTATTACCTTCTCTGCTTCCTGTAGCTCTTCATAATAGCCTACAACATAGCCAATGCTGTTACATTCAGTTACTACTAAGTATCGATTATGTTTTGTCATTAGCGCTCGGTCCTTAATCCATTGAATCAATATACAGATTTATCAATGACTGGAACTCTTTTGTTAAGTCTTCACGATATTTAAGCTCCCTAACTTCATTAGTGTCCCAGCTTTGATAATCAGAAGTCCTTTTCCTTTCTGGAAGCTTATACTTGAAGCTAGGCAGGCCGATATTGTTATCAATATTAAAGACTTCAGCCTTTACGCAAACACCGTGATACATGAAGAAGCAATGCCGGTCTTCATAGACAGTTACATCATCGTCCTTTCCAACTCTTGTAAATATCTCAGACCACTTATGGTAATACTCAAAAACCTTTAAATCGGAGTAATACAAGTACCTCACCTCAGAATCATGAAAGCTCTCTTGATTGTTTATGTTTTTTAGGTAACGAGATGTGTCCCCCACAAACTTGTACTTAGATATATCGCAATACAGCCCATCTTCTATCATAGCGCATATACGCTCTATCTCCTTCTTTTCCAAGTTTCCCTCTGTTATTAAGGATTGCATACTCAAATATAACGCATACATGCGTCTATTCAAACAAAAGTTGCAAAGGACATTTACACAGTGATAAATGTTAAAGACAACCGGCTACTAAAAGATTTTGGTTTAAACGTAAGACAACTCAGGTTGGATAGAGGCTTATCACAGGAAAAGCTTGCTAACCTAGCCGATATTCCTTTATCTCAAATAGGGAGGCTTGAGCGAGGTGAAATCAATTGTACAATCTCTACTTCTAATGCAATAGCAAAGGCTTTGAAATTGGAACTTCACGTACTATTTATATTTCCTGAGACTAAACCAGCCAGTAAAAAAACCAAATAACCGGTCACTGAAATCACTAAATCCGCTTACTAATTGCTTTTTAGTACATCGTTTTGCCTAAACGATATGAAAAAAGTCACTGGATTGAGTGAGGCTTATGACAAACTTGTACAAGTCAAAACTTCGTTTTATCTTTGCTACATCTAAACAACGTTCGTGTATGTTTAGGAGCCACCGGCTCATGCAAATGGAACTTCAGTCGAACTTCCTTTGATTCTGTAGGATTGCCTGTATAGGATCGTCTCCTGATAAAAGCAGAACTCCCTTTTAAATGAACCCTGTTAATAGCAAGGTACAAGTGCCTGTTGATTTATTGTCCTATGTCCAAGAGAACAGGTTGGTTAAAGCCTTCCCTGTTTTCTTATATTTAAAGTGTATGACTTCAGGGAAGGTGCACAACACTGACGTTGCCTTTACCAGTATGTCGGATGCGATAGGTGTTAAGGATAGGCGCACCCTTAAAAAGCATATTAGCAGGCTGCTTGCCTTGAACTGGATAGGTTTTAATCCTAAGTCAGGCAACTACTTTATCAGAAGCATAGGTTTCATTTGGAAGATTCATCAGTTCAAAAGTAAAACAGCAGCAACATTCAAGTTCAACGACATAAGAAGCGTTCAAGCCTTTATAACAGGCAGTTGTCTTAGCCCCCTAAATGGTTGGACAAAAATGTTTAATCATTTTTGTAACCAAATCAATTTAGGATATGAGCAAAGTAAGAAGACAATTTACACCTGAAGAACGGTTATCCATTGTTCAGGAATCCCAACGTGAAGGGGTAACGGAAACTACCCGCAAGTATAACCTGGCACCATCGCTACTTCACAAATGGAAGCAACGTTACCTCAACAAAGGGATGGACGGATTGAAACCAGCCTATCATCGTATTGACCCTGATGTTCGGGCTTTAGAGCAGGAGAACGAACGGCTGAAAAAGATTATTGCCAAGCAAGCCCTACAGATAGAGGTGCAAGGGGAGCTTTTAAAAAAAACTCCTATCGTCTCATTGAAAAAGTATCGCTCGTGAAAAAGTATCTGCCCCAAGTTAATGTGAAAGAACTATGCGTTTGGCTCAGACTTCCGCGCAGTGTGTTTTACTACTGTCCGAAACAAGGTAAGCGTGGCATAGCACCAAGCACACATACCGCTATGCAGGACGGCAGTCGGGTGAGTAACGAACTGGTGAGCGAAGCAATACGCCAGCTATTGAATCAGGAGTTTGTCAATTACGGCTACGAGAAAATAACCGTATCGCTGCGCAACAAAAACTTTATCATTAACAAAAAGAAGGTATATCGGCTGATGAGTGAACAGCAGTTATTGTTTGGCAAAACCATAACCACCACTGGCAGACGGGAGTTTGTGAAGCATAGAAAGGTAAACGCAAAGTATCCGATGGAATGTATCTGCCTCGATATTAAATACGTCTGGGTGAATGGCGAAAAGCGTCACTACTACCTATTAACCGTCATGGATATATTCAGCCGTAAGGCTCTCTGCTTTATCTTTCAGAAAAGCATTCGCAAGATGGATGTAATCAACCTGTTCCGAAGACTGAACGTAGAGCATGATATTAAGGGCGTTACCTTACGCAATGATAACGGCTCGCAGTTTATAGCCAATGATGTTAAAGCGTTCCTTAAAACCATCGGTATTAAACAGGAGTTTACCCATATCGCTACGCCAGAAGAAAACGCTTATATCGAATCCTTTCACAGCACTGTGCAACGTGATGTGATTGAGCGGTATGAATGGAGCAGCTATTACGAGGCCAAAACAACCATCGAAAGGTATATGCAGTTTTACAACGAACAATACCTGCACCGTAGCATTGGAATGATTACCCCCAATCAGAAATGGGAACAGGGGGCGGCAGCAAGAACAGCTGCTAAGCAACCAGATATTGCGTTGCGGGACTTGTCAAGGGCGATGGATACCGCTGAAAATTTAATAGAAAATCCATCGCCTGGCCCGACCCTTTACAAGTCCCAATGCGAAGATTATCTTTGCGACGCAGCTGGGCTTGCAAGCGTGGATATGACCACAACTGTTTTAAAGAATATGTCCAATCAATAAGGGGCTAAGACACAGTATCTTATCAAACAATGTCAAACGTCAGCAGTATGTCCGGGAGGTGGTGAAAACAGGTAGGGCTAAGTCCGCTATCAATAAAAGTCATGTAGCACCACAAGACCTAAGCCTTTCCTCAAAGGCCACCAACCGGACACCTGCTTATTATGGTGTTGGAGTTCACAAGATCGCTAAGCTTCTCTTTTGCAGTCCAACTAGGGCATGCGAACTAAAGCATGAAGCAGAGAAGGCTGGGTTCATAAAAACCAAGAAGAAGTACAAGGAGATATGTAGGTTTCCTAATGCCGATTATTGGAGAAGGGACGCCTACAAAGCCGCCTACCCAGAAAGTGGAAACGCCTTAAGGTTTAAAACTGGCACCAGACACAAGAAGAAGTTTGTACTCATGGTGGAACAACTACATGATGAGATTAAGCCAAGGGTGCCCTTCAAGCGTGTGAGGAAGCTGCGCCACCTATCCAAGCCCGTCCAAGAGCAATCTCGAAATCCGTTGCTGGCAAAACTGCGACTTCGGGAGCTTCAGGGCGAGTAGTCCGAGCCTTGCTGGCCCTTCCCCTTCTACCCTGGGGAAATGACTTTAAGAAGTTTCGCTTTTTTGCACGGGGTGAATAGCCTAGCTTAGGCCAAATATTTTGTCAGAAAGAACCTTAATGAAACACGACAGATTATTCTCTCATTCAAACCTGTTAAACATGGTTTTGGGTTCGCCTAGCTATCCTTCTTAAACTGCTTGCTCCAATCTAGCTTTTGATCATCAGGCCGGTTATCTCTTTTGCCATGACCCATGCCTTGAAGCTTAACGCTAGTGCTATACTCTATGTGTTTTTCTGGCTCTACCAAGGCACCTATTGGCTTTATCAAGTCATCATCATTAGTCCGTGGATTCTTTATTCGCTTGTCAATTGGATAGGCATTCATCTCTTTCGCCGGGTATGGCTCTAAAAGGGCTGTAATATCGTGTAGAGGCGTTTCGTGGCTTAACCAACGCTGTTCGTTGTGCTTATAGAGTATAACTGGCATTCTGTGGTGGCCTACCTTCTGCATTAACTCATTGGCAACTGTAGTAATGATGGCAAAGCTGTGTTCAACTTCCCCTCCATCAGGGTTAACCCAAGTTTCCCATATACCTGCTAATGAAAAAAGAGGTTCATCTTTCAAGTAACAGTAATAGGGTTTGTCCAACTTCTCCACCTTTGGGCCTTCTATAAAACCATTGGCCGGTATCAGGCATCTTTGTTTCCTAATTGCAGTTCTAAAAGATGGTTTGCTGATTATGCCTTTGCCTCCTGAATAGTTTGGGTCGTCCTCCTTATTGCCGTCTCCTTCCGCCCTGGCATTAAAGAAGTACATCTTCTTCTTAGCCCAACTTGGAGTAAGTCCGAAGGTGAATAGCTGCGCTTTCTTTGGCTCTGCGTCTGTTATTACAATAGCCTTAGCTCCAACTCCGATGTTTCTGTTGGGGACCCAAACATCCCGAATCTCGCCTGTCTTGACATAATACCTTGTCTCTATCTCCTCAAAGGTTGCTACCACAACGTATCTTCCGCACATAGCTTTAGTTTTTGTTACTCAAATTTAAGGTTTCTAATAGAAGCAAGTTACTACCTTGCTGCGCAATGTATCTGCGTAATGAAGGTAGACTTGAAATAGCTTTGACTAACTGACAAAAAAAAGGCACCAGACTTCGCCCGGTGCCCTCTCAATTTTGGAAGGGTTAGCCCTTCTTTACTTCAACCTTTGGCCCTGTCTGGCTTTGGGTTTGATTGGGGTTTAATTGAGTACCCCTGTTTCCCTGAGCCTTGTCGTAGGTAGGGTTTGTGCCGCTTGTGCCCTTGTTGGCATTCTTAATATCGGCATTGTGGTTTTGTTTTGACATAACACATGTGTTTTAAGTGATGAAAAATAATGTCGTGGCAAAGGTCTGTAAAGTGAGGCGCACCCCATACCAAAGGAAACAAGCTAAAAAGGGAAGATTTTATAGTAGTACAAATACATGATTAATAGATACTTGTGAAAATATGACTATCAAACGTTCATTTTAACATACTTTTTTCAGTTAAAAAGGGATAATTTTACTGAAAATACCTTTTATGACTAAGATAGCGCGAAACGGAAGGCCTATTTCTGAGAACATCTATGAACTACTTGGCTGGGGATGGTACTATCTATCAACTGTCATGGACGATTATTCACGCTATATTTTATCCTGGGAACTGTGCAAAACAATGAAAGCAGAGGATGCAGAAAGCAGCATCCGTAAAGCACTGGCTCATGCCCAGCTCAACCCCAGGCAACGCCCCAAACTTCTCAGCGACAATGGCAGTGCATACATTGCCCAGGAGTTAAAAGACTACCTGGAAACAGAAGGGATACAACAGGTGCATGGCAGGCCATGCCACCCACAGACCCAAGGCAAAATCGAGCGTTATAACCGAAGCTTAAAGAACATCATCAAACTTGAGAATTACTTCTTTCCGGAGGAACTTGAAAACGCAGTATCCAAGTTTGTTTACTACTACAATCATCACCGGTATCATGAATCACTAAATAACTTAAAGCCGGCAGATGTTTACTATGGTAAGGGACATGCGATCATTGAGAAGAGGCGGAAGATTAAAATGCACACCATGCGCAGTCGCAGACGGATTTATCTAAAATCAAAAGCCATCCGGGAATAGACTTAATTTTATCCCGTTCAGCGAAACAGAAGTCAGCTCTGCGGGAGCGCATCTGACGAGGGATAGCTGAACCAACGGAAATGAAAAGCGGTTCTGATTTAGTCAGAACCGCTTACCCAAAATCCGATCATTTTTGTTGCTTATGCCTTTTAAAACTCAATTTATTAACTTTGAAAAACACCACATTAAATTTGAACGGATTTAGTCCACTTTAGTTTGAAGACGTACAATTACAAGTACTCATATTAACTATTTATGACAACAATCATAGCGCTGCATTACAAAACAGATCTGCCATTTTAAGGCTGTTTTTAATCCCCGCCTGCCCAAGTTACAGGTTATCAAGCAATAGAATAAATGAGTATTTCTACTTATGTGGCAATTAGATAAATGAGTACTTCTACCCAAGGCACTCAAACAAAAGACCTCTAAATTTGCAAATTGAGCGGCAGCTAACGCAAAATAAAATTACCGCAGGTATTTTGTGGGTTTAGCTGCGCTGTAATATTTCTAAAACAAAATTGCTGCACCGGTTTAAATAAGCACTTATGAAATTTACTCTTGAAAGGAAAATACTGATTGGCTTTATTTTTTCGGCATTGCTGCTGGTACTGGTGTATGCGCTGTATACCCACAACAAAGATCGCTTTATTGAGAGCACCGAATTGATCAATCACACACATGAAGTGGTGGTTGAACTGCACGCAATATTGGTAGAAGTAACAGAGGCTGAAACGAGCGAAAGAGGATATATTCTTACAGGCGGCAACGAATATCTGGAGCCATTTAAGATTGCCAGATCAAACATGATTAAGCACCTTGCGGAGGCTAAATTCCTTACAAGAGACAACCCGGCCCAACAGGAAAACCTCGGGCATTTGGGAACAGGTTTGGATACGCTTGTTAATTATTACGAAAGTTGTATTGAATTAAGAAGAACACAAGGGTTTTTGCCGGCACAGAAAGTTATCTCGGCCGGTTTTGGTCGAATAACCATGCAGGATATGGTGCATCATGTTGAGGCATCGATAGCTATTGAAGATAAATTGCTGAAAGTAAGGCAGGAAATAAGCATTGATGAGTCGCAAAGCTTTGCACGCACTTTTTTTGTTATACTCATGATTATTGCAGCGATAATGCTGTTTTTGTATATAGTTGTACGCAACAACCTCATTTCTATTAAAAAGGCTGAGGAGGATGCAGCCGATAAGTACTGGCACCTGAACGAAATAGGAACCCTTGCCATAGCTATGCAGGGCAATAGGCAGATTTCAGAAGTGGCGCAGGTTATTATTGACCACATGGCCAGATGCCTGAATGCTCAGATAGGAGCTATTTATGTAGAGGCTAAGAATATGCAGCTGACCTTTTTGGCCGGTTATGCCGTTGATAAAATAAAGCGCGAAAGCCCGATAATAACATTGGGTGAAGGCCTGGTGGGGCAGTGTGCGCTCGGGCGTAAAACTATTGCCATTAGCCAGATACCTGAAAATTACTTTGTTATAGATACCGGTATAGGTGCAGTAAAGCCCCAAAACATTATTGCTGTGCCGCTGGTTCACGAAGACTCACTGGTGGGGGTTATTGAACTGGGTACCATCACTGCTTTTACCGAGCTGCAAAAATTATATCTGGAAAGTATATTAATGCCTGTTTCAATTGGACTGGCTGCCGGACTGGCCCGTGAGGAAATGAAAAAACTGCTCGAAGAAACTCAACGCCAGGCCGAAGAGCTTCAAGCACAGCAGGAGGAACTTCGCCAAAGCAATGATAACCTGCATGCTAAAACATTTTTGCTGGAACAGTCAGAATCCAACCTCAAAGCCCAGCAGGAAGAACTCCAGCTGAGCAATCAGGAACTGGAAGAAAACACCAACCAGCTGGAAGAGCAGATGGAAAGGCTCGAAGTTACCCAGATGGAGCTCGAAACCAAAACACGCGACCTGGAGGTAACCGGCAAATATAAATCAGAGTTCCTCTCCAACATGTCGCACGAGCTGCGCACTCCGTTGAACAGTATTCTCATTCTGGCACAGTTGCTCAGCGAAAACAAAAACAAGAACCTGGATGAAAAGCAAACACAGTTTGCCAAAAACATTTGCAGTTCGGGCAACGACTTGCTGAGCCTGATTAACGAAATACTCGATTTGGCTAAAGTTGAAGCAGGCAAGGTAGAAATAGAGCCGGCTCAAATTGTGTTTAACGATGTGGTGACCGACATCCATAACATGTTCGACATAGTGGCTAAAGAAAAAGACATTAACTTTAAAATTGAGTTTGGCAAAAGCAAAACCGCGCAGGATGTGTTTGTAAGCGACAAACAGCGGGTAGAACAGGTGCTGCGCAACCTGCTGTCGAATGCCTTTAAATTTACCGAAAGTAAAGGCTCGGTAACCCTGCATATTGAGCAGCACGTAAACCGCAAAAGCCTCAACAACCCTAAGTTTAAAAATGCCGAGCAGATTATTGCTTTTTCGGTTATCGACAATGGTATAGGCATACCATTTAATAAACAGAATATTGTATTCGAAGCATTTCAGCAGGCTGATGGTTCTACTAAGCGTAAATACGGAGGCACCGGTCTGGGGCTTTCTATCAGCCGAGAACTGGCCGCTATATTGGGTGGCGAACTACAGTTAGAGAGCAAGGAAGGAGAAGGCAGCACCTTTACTTTTTATCTGCCGTTAACTTACGATTCATCGAACGACCTGACTACTGTAGCTACTGCCTTGTTAAGCAAAGAAAAACTGCGTGTGCAGGAAATTAAACCGGTTAAACAGGCCGTTCACAACACACATGCCGATGAAGATGTTTTTGATGACCGCAATACGCTTAACGCCAACGATAAGATAGTGCTGATAATTGAAGACGACTTGGTGTTTTCAAAAATACTGCTCGATTTTGTGCGCGAAAGAAATTACAAAGGTATAGTAGCCGCACAGGGAAATGCCGGTTTAAGTTTTGCCCGTTTCTACCGGCCCGATGCCATCCTGCTCGATATGGGTCTTCCGCTCATGAACGGTGATGAAATTCTGAAATTATTAAAAAGTTCACCCGACCTGCGCCATATTCCGGTGCAGATTATAACAGGAGGCGACCATAAAAAGGTTAGTCTGGAATTAGGGGCCTTCAGCTTTTTGGCCAAGCCGGTACAGCAAATCGATTTGCAGCGCGCTTTCGATAACATTGAGGGGTTCATGACCAAAAAAGTAAAACGCCTGCTGATTATAGAAGATAACGACTTGCAGATAGTAGCCATAAAAGAACTGATTGGCAACAGCGATGTGAAAACCTATTCGGCCACCTCGGGCAACGAAGCGCTTGAGATGCTGCAGAAGGACCGTTACGATTGTATAGTGGTTGACTTAGGTCTGCCCGATATGCTGGGATACGAACTGCTCGAAACAATTAAGGCCAACCCGTTGCTGAAAACTATTCCTATTATTGTTTATACAGGCCGCGACCTGGATAAAAGCGAAGCTAACCGGCTGGCTAAACTTGCCGACACAGTGGTTTTAAAAACAGCCAACTCGCATGAGCGCCTGCTCGATGAAACAACCCTGTTTCTGCACCGCGTAGAGTTGAACCTGCCCCAAACAAAACAGTCTATAATTCGCAAGCTGCATAAAACCGATGAAATGCTGAAAAACAAAAAAGTGTTGCTGGTTGATGATGATATCCGCAATGTTTTTTCGCTCAGCAGCGCACTGGAGGCTGATGGCATACCTTGTTTAACAGCCGAAAACGGCAAGGCAGCTCTCAAAATTTTACAGGAAAACCCCGATATTGATATCGTGCTGATGGATGTGATGATGCCTGAAATGAACGGCTATGAAGCTACCAGAGAAATTAGAAAAATGCCGAACTACGAAAAACTGCCTGTTATTGCCATTACCGCCAAAGCCATGAAAGGCGACCGCGAAAAATGTCTGGCAGCCGGCATGTCAGACTTTATTACTAAACCGGTAAATGTGGGGCAGTTAATCTCGATTATGCGTGTATGGCTATACAAGTAAATAATAATACAGCCCTGCAGCTAGCTGCCGGAAATGCGGCAAACATATGCCTGAGCGGGCGGTGCTTTATAATTCATTTAAAACCGAACAGATAAATCATGCCGAAACGCATCTCCTCAGCAGTGCTTACCGACTTTTGGAAGAGCATCCATAAGGCCCACGGTTTTGATTTCAGCGATTACTCTGAAGACTCTATCAAGCGCAGAGTTACTCATTTCATGATCGGCAAAAAAATTCCCGACCTGGAACATCTGGAAGCAAAACTGTTAGTCAGCGAACCGCTGTTCGAAGAGTTCGTACAGGAAATGTCGGTAACTGTTACTGAAATGTTTCGCGATCAAATTTTTTTCAAAGCTCTGCGCGAAAAAGTAATACCGCGCCTGGCCACTTATCCGTTTATTAAAATATGGCTGGCCGGCTGTGCCACCGGTGAAGAAGCTTACTCTATAGCCATACTGCTGCACGAAGCAGGGTTAAGTAACCGCTCTCTTATTTATGCCACCGACATTAATCAACGCTCGCTGCAAATTGCCAAAGAAGGAGTGTATTCGAAAGAAAAAATGGATGCGGCTACGCACCACTACACCAGCAGCGGTGGTGCCGGTAATTTTGAGCAGTATTGCCAGTCAAAATACAACTCGGCAATATTTAATAAAAGCCTTAAAAAGAACATTGTTTTTTCGCCTCATAACCTGGCGGTAGACGGGTCGTTTAACGAGTTTCAACTCATACTTTGCCGCAACGTGCTTATTTATTTTAAACAGAACCTTCAGAACAAAGTGATTAATCTGTTTTACGACAGCTTATGCCACTTTGGTTTTTTGGCACTAGGCAATAAAGAGACCCTTCTTTTTTGCGACCGCAATAAATTTTTTGAAGAGGTAGACCGCAAAGAAAAAATTTACTTAAAAACAAGATAATGTCATGAAACAAAAAAAAGGAAACATTCTTTTGGTTGAAAGTATGGCCAGCAGCCTGCACGAGTTGAAACAAAAATTAAGTAATAAAGATCTGATATTTTCTACGGTTTATAGCTGCGAAGATGCCCTGCGGCCCGCGTTGAGCCAACAATTTGACCTGATAGTAATTGATGACCAGCCCGGTAAATTAAACGGTGTTGAAATAGCTCAAATACTAAAAAGCAACAACCGCACTAAAGACCTTCCGGTGCTGTTGGTTTTTAAAAACAAAAACGAAAAGTTAAACAGGCTCAACGGTATGAGTGAGGAGGGGATCGGTTTTATCTTTAGGCCATTTAATGACGATATTACCAAAATAAAGATTGACGCGCTGATACGCATTCAACTGCTTAAAAGAGAACTGGAGGAGAAAAATGAAGCTATTAAAAGACAGAATTTTATCATCAATAATGTCGACTGTCTTATTTGTGTGCTCGATTCCCCCACGCTGAAATTCAAAGAAGTGAATGATGCCGTTTTGCCTATTCTGGGTTATACGCAGGAGGAAATATGCGGAACATCGCTGGCCTTGCATTTAAGCAGCGAGGACAGAATACTGATTCAAAAAGATAATCTGCAGGATGGGAGTAGTTTCTCGTTCGAAGCAGGCATCTATACAAAAACGCGCACCATCAAATGGTTAAAATGGAAGATCAGCATTAAAGCCGGAAAGTGGTATGCCAATGCAACTGATGTTACTAATGTAAGAGAGGTAGAATACATACGAAACTATCTGAGCACAGTAGTTCGGCAATCAAATGATGCCATTTACCTGCACGATGAACAGGGTAAAATAATTTCGTGGAATGCCGAAGCCCGCGAAATTTACGGCTACACCGAATCAGAAGCTTTGAAGATGAAAGTATCGAATATTATTCCGCTCCACCTGCACAGCGAAACCAATGATATTATTGATCAATTAATTGCCGGCAATAAGGTGCCTGCCAGAGAAACTAAACGGATTAATAAACAGGGCCGCATCATCGATATTCTTTTTTCGGCCTCGTTAGTAATCGATTCAAACGGCAAACTAAAATCAATTGCCATTACCGAAAGAGACATTACGAAAAAGAAAATTGCAGCCGAGCAGATTCAGTTGCTCCACCAAAATTTAGAGAATAACATTCAGCACCTGAAAACCGCCAACGATGAATTGGAGGCGTTTTCTCATTCCGTTTCGCACGATTTGCGTTCGCCCCTGCGTTCAATTATCGGCTTCGTAAAAATGATTAATAAAGATTTCGGCAGCAAATTTGAACCCGAATTAAAAGAGCTTTTTGGCTTTATAGAAAACAGCAGTAAACGTATGAACCATATTATTGACGACCTGCTCACCCTTGCCAAATTTGGCAAGGAAAATTTAAAACTAGGCCCGGTTAATATGGATAATCTGGTAGCAAAGGTTTGTGATTCGCTGATGCATTCTAACCCACATAATGCAAAAATAGTAGTAGATAAACTGCCGGTGTTGCAGGCCGATGGCTCCATGCTGGAACAAGTGTTGGTTAATTTGCTTTCGAACGCCATTAAGTATTCCTCTAAAAAAGAAAACCCGCAGATTCAGGTGGGCTGTAAAACTACCGATGAAGGTCAGGTTATTTTTGTAAAAGATAATGGGACCGGTTTCAATATGAACTACAGCAGCCGGCTCTTCGGAGCCTTTCAGCGTTTGCATAGTGCCCACGAATTTGAAGGAACCGGGGTAGGACTGACCATTGTAAAACGCATTATTGATAGACACGGTGGCCGAATTTGGGTAGATGCGGTGGTAGACGAAGGTGCCGTTTTCTATTTTACGTTGCCCTGTAAACTGTCAGCACAATCTGGACTAATTAGGGGTTAAAGTTAATGTGGGATTTGAGATATTTAATCATCAATAAAAATCCTACAAAATGGAAGATAAGAAACAAAGTGCGAGCAGTCTTGTTCGCGAAATCAAGCGCAGAACGCGCAGAGTATTTTCAGCAGAAGAAAAGATTAAGATAATTTTAGAAGGACTTCGCGGAGAAGAATCCGTAGCAGCTCTTTGCCGTAAATACGGCATACACGAAAACAACTACTATAACTGGAGCAAAGACTTTCTGGAAGCAGGGAAGAAACGGTTGAGCGGAGATACAGAGCGTAACGCTAACACGGAAGAAGTCAAAGACCTCCGGGAACAGAACAACGACCTGAAAGACCTCGTAGCTGAATTGAGCATCGAGGTAAAAGTGCTTAAAAAAAGTTTGCGCGGCTTAGAGTGAAAAGTGAATATCCAAAGTATATGAGATACAATCCCGCAGAGAAACTTGAAATCATCCGCTTAGTGGACGGCTCGGATATTGGCGTCACACGAACGCTTAAACAACTCGGCATTCACAAAAGCACTTTCTACAACTGGTATGAGAAATATGAGAAGCATGGACCAGATGGATTGAAAGATAGAATGCCATTGGCTAAAAGAACATGGAACCGTATTCCGCAGCCGGAAAGAGAACGCGTGGTAGAAATTGCTTTGGAAAAAGAAGCACTTTCTGCGCGAGAACTCGCCTGGCATATTACCGACCATCACGACTACTTCATCAGTGAATCGAGTGTGTATCGTATCCTGCGCGAATACGGACTCATCACCGCTCCGGCTCACATTGTTCTATCAGCCAGCGATGAGTTTAAAGACAAGACATCGCATCCAAACCAGATGTGGCAAACTGATTTTACTTACTTCAAAATCATCGGATGGGGATGGTATTATCTCTCTACTGTGCTCGATGATTACAGCCGCTATATCGTAGCTTGGGAACTTTGCAAAGGTATGAAAGCGGAAGATGCAGAAAGCACAGTTCGCAAAGCATTAGCACACGCCAATCTTCCGAAAGGCAAACGACCTAAACTGCTCTGTGATAACGGCAGCAGTTACATCGCTGATTACTTCAACAGATTTTTGAAAGATGAAAATATCATACCGGTGCATGGTCGTCCGCTTCATCCGCAAACACAAGGCAAGATAGAACGTTACCACCGCAGTTTAAAGAACATCATCAAACTCGAAAACTATTACAGCACGGAAGAACTGGAACGGGCTGTAGAAAAGTTCGTGCATTACTACAACCATCATCGTTATCACGAATCCATCAACAACTGCACACCGGCTCAGGTGTATTACAACAAAGCTGCACAAGTCCTTGAAAAACGCAAACGAACTAAATCTCGCACATTGAAGCGGAGGAAGCAATTGCACCGAAAATCAGTGGTCAAAAGAGAATAGATTATTTTTACAAGGTTCAGTAAAAAGGAAGCCGGCTCTGCGGGAGCGCAACCGGTCAGAGATAGCTGAACCAACGAAAATGAAAAGCGTTCCGCTTAAACAACGGAACGCTTCTTTCACACTCAATCATTTTTGTTGCTATGTCTTTAAAAACTCTTTTATTTTTAATCATGAATACCACATTAAATATTAGTTCTCAAGTCCACTTTGATCTGACAACGTACACTCGGTATCTCACGACTTGCGCGCACCGGTAAGAAATATTGGTGGGTTTGTGAAAATGATAAACAAAAAATACGGACAAACGTTCAGCTCCGAGTTGAAAGAGATGTTTGATTATATAGGAGAAGGCACCAATCGTATGACTGCTATTATAGAAGACCTGCTTTCACTTGCCAAGTATGGAAAAGAAAAAATGCATTTAACAGATGTGGACATGAATAAACTGTTTGCAAAAGTGATGGATGGACTGATGTTTGCCAAACCTCACCAAGCCGCTATTGAAATTGCCCACTTGCCTGTAGTGCAGGCCGATGAATCGATGCTGGAACAGGTGATTGTAAACTTGTTGGGCAATGCCATTAAGTATTCATCGAAAAAAGAACAGCCGCTGATACAAATAGGATGTAATACAGATGCAGACTTCTTTACGTTTTATATAAAAGACAACGGAGCAGGTTTTGATATGAAATATTACGACCGTCTTTTCGGAGCGTTTCAGCGAATGCATGGCATCACCGAATTTGAAGGAACGGGTGTGGGGCTAACGTTAGTAAAACGCATTACCGAGAAACACGGAGGCAGAGTATGGGCCGAGGCAAAAGTAAATGAAGGGGCTGCGTTTTATTTTACGCTGCCAGTAACAAACTCAAATTAATCACCCAACAACTATACATCACAAAAAAACAGTATGATCATGAGCATTTCAACGAGAATCAGAAAGATTCGTGAATTCAGCGGATTAAAACAAGGAGACCTTGCCAAAGCATTACATACTACGCAACAAGCTTATAGTGATCTGGAAATAGGGGCTGACCATGCCCGAATAGAAACCCTAAGAGGTGTTTGCGATGTGTTGAAAATACAACTCTCTTTTAATTGCCGAGGACATACCTGTAAGTGAAAAAAATATAAAAGAATACGGTAGAAAAAAGTTTTGGGAAACTATTTCGAAATACGAACAAGCGGAAATAAGGTTGCGGGTTTATGATGAATTGCTGCATAAAGCAGAAGGTTGAAAAAAATGCCATTGCCATTAATTTGCCGGTAACAATCATACAGTATCTCGATATAAAATTCGAATCATGAAACAAATTGCAACTGCATTAACCCTATACATTGAGCGCGGCTCATCCAACATTAGTTCACTATGATTAGCAACAGAGATATACACTGCGAGGATTGCGAAATCAAGAACCTTTGTATATATCAAACTCTTACCACCGAACAGAAGCAGATTCTTAATTCAAAAAAAATAGGAATCCTTAAAAAAGAAGGCGACCATCTTTTCGACCAGGCTGATTTTGCCCAGGTTCTTTTTATTGTAAGGCAAGGGTTAATAAAACACAAAAAAAAAATTGGCGAACAAGAACATGTTTTTAGTAACTTTAATTATTTAATTAAGTTGGTTTTACTGGATATACACATGCCTGTTTTAAGCGGATTAGAGGCTCTGAAGGTTGTAAAATCAAACGATACGCTCAAGCATGTTCCAATTGTAATGCTCGCCAACACGCAGACTCCTGAAGATATTACTCAAAGCTACCACTTGGGTGCGAACAGTTTTATTTTCAAATCTATCGATTTTAAACAATTTAAAGCCGATATAGATGTGCTGTTAGATTATTGGTTTATCTACAACCAAACTGTTTCCTGTATTTGACAGTTAAACTGCCTCCCCCTTTCTTTATAGTTAGCCACGCAACGGTCTGTTTGTAGCTTACTATTACAACATAATGATATAATGATATTCGCGAATTTAATAAAAACCTCTGCGCCTTTGGCAGGCATGGTTCGGCTACCCCTTTCAAAAAACAGGGTAAGACTTAATACCTGAATACAGTAAAGTGAATACTGCGTGATTTAGGGGGTCAAATGGCGCTTGCAAGAATCAATTATATTTTCAGAAATAAGTATAAATAACTGTATAGCCGTGGATTTGTTTCTCATAGTGTTCAGCAGTTCTGCAAATTGCTCTTTGCTGATTAAATCTTGCCTGGTACAACCCGGATCCAGACATAGGAATGCCATACTGAATGAGGCAAATGTCCTTTCCGAAATAGGTTTTATATATAATATGGTGAAATTATCGTGCCGCACATCAAGATTCCGATAAAGAATTACCTCTGGGCATTTCTGCTTGATCCGTCTATGCAAAACCAACTAAGCAAAATGGAATTACTAAGCCCGGAAGAACTGAGGTTAATAGAGCAAATCCGTCTGGGCAATAAAAAAGAAATCATTGTCAAATTCAATGACGGCAAATTGGAAAGGCTGGAGGTAAAGAAAGACATGGATAAAAGCGCAGAGAGACGTCTGATGGAATTATTCACCAGGGATGAATATTGCAACATACAATTCAGCGTAGAGGCAGGAAAAATCTCTTATATGCACAAGACAAGCAAAAAGAAAATCAAGTAGATGATGTAAAAGAAATAAAGCACCGGAAAAAACGGGCTGATTATTACCTGAGTTGCTTATCGGACAAACCGGAAGCGGCAGCAGACAGATAATCAAAATGTATAACCAAAACAAAACCTATGAACTGACAACAGATCAGTTAAAGAAATTTGAAGGATTTGAAAACATGACAGAAGAAGAAGCAAAAGAGATCATCTTTTCTTTAAAGGAACTCTCACGCATTCTTTTTGGAATGTTTACAAAAACTATTGAAAAAGAGAACGAGCAATTTGTAAACTTTTTTTCAGAAGAGAAAGACAAAAAACCTGACAAGTTGAAAAGAAAAGGAGAGAAGAAGCGAGACAAAAAATTACTCACTAAAAATATAAAACCATGAAAACAACAGAAGACATGAGTCTCTTTCAAAGCTTTCTGCCGAAAGAGAAAAGCAAAAAGAAAAATAACGGAACTGTCTATGCAGTTTCTTATACCCGTGTTTCCAGTGCCGGGCAGTTTAAGACAAACGGAAGCATTGAGTCACAGACCAAAATGGTCAGCCATTTGTCAGAGCAGATGAAAGTGCCGGTGCTTGCCATCTTTGGCGGCACCTATGAAAGCGCTCAGACAGAGGAGAGAAAAGAATTTCAACGAATGCTCAGCTTTATTGAAAAATCAAAAGAGAACATTCGCTATATTTTTGTGTCAGACAGCGACCGATTTTCTCGCACAGGCCCTAACGCTATTTATCTGGCCGAACAACTGCGCGAAAAAGGCATTCAGATTATTGCCGCAGCCAATCCGCTCGACACGACAACCTCTACCGGTAGCTTTCAGCAGAATATTCAGTTTCTTTTCTCGCATTTTGATAACCAGCTAAGGCGTGAGAAAACGATTCGCGGGATGAGACAGAAATATGAGAAGGGATATTGCATCAGCTCTCTGCCGATGGGTTATGAAAGACAAATAATTAACGGAGAAAAAAGAATAGTCATTAACCAGACAGGAGAAGCTATCAGAAAAGCGTTCCGCTGGAAAGCGGAGCTTGGACTGAGAACTTCCGAGATAGCGGTCAGACTCAATAAATTGGGCTATAAAATCTCAGAGAAACGTCTCAGTGAGATTTTTCGCAATGTCTTCTACTGCGGTCTGCTATCCAATAAAATGCTGGGAGCCATAATTGTTGAAGGCAAAAACTGGGAGCCGCTTGTCTCACGTGAACTATTCCTTAAAGCGAGTGCCGTATTAAAGCAATACCACATGCCTCATGATTATCACAAAGAAGACGGCAACGTACCGCTTAGAAGATTTGTTGCCTGTGCAAAATGCGGCACCATGTGGACAGGATATATTGTCAAGGCAAAGGGTTTGTATTATTACAAATGCAACAAGAAAGGATGCAAGTGTAATTTAAGCGCATCCACGATGCATGAAGAGTTCAAAGAATTGTTGGCGCAATATGAAATCACCCCGAAAAACATCGGGCCATTAAAGCAGCAGTTGCTGCTCACATTTGAACAGATGAACCGGACAATTTTTGAGCAGAAGGGCGAAGTAGAGAACCGGAAGAAAGAACTCACCGGGAAAATCGATAAAGCAGAAGAGCGATTTATTGAAGGCGATATTGACAGGGAGTCTTATCACCGATACAAAAATAAAATCGAGGAGCAACTAGCTGAAATAGCGAAGGAAGAGCAGAAACTGTCGATTCCATTATCGAACCAGGAAAAGTTCATTGATTTTTCTTTGCAAATATGCCAGAAGCTAAGCGGGATGTGGGGTTCAGCGGACTTGACCTATAAGCAGCAATTGCAGAAAGCCATCTTCCCTGAGGGTTTAGCCTATGATCGTGCAAATCGCACTTATCGAACCGGTCGCGTGAACTCTCTGATCTTACAGATCGCAGAACTGGCAAGGGTTTCAGCAAGAAATAAAAAAGGGAATCCTTCAAACAAATTGAAGAATTCCCTGCAAGTACCACGGGCGGGAATCGAACCCGCACGACATTTAAGTGTCACAGGATTTTAAGTCCTGAGTGCTTATGAATTCTCCATCTGTGATGTATTTATGATAAGGTTGTTATGTATTAAATAGTCTTAATCTATTCAAAGTATTTCTAACTACTGGAACCGTCAACTATTAACACATTTGTTTGCAAATTGTTTGCAAATCATAAAATAAAAAAGGGCTGCAAATTATGCAACCCTTTGATTTTCAGTGTGGGAGCTACAGGGTTCGAACCTGTGACCCTCTGCTTGTAAGGCGCGACGCGCCCCCATTTTCTCCCTATTTAGTATATTTACATACACTGATAATCAATGAGTTATGCTCATATGGTATCATTTGAACTCATTTGAAAAAGGTATTTGCTTGTGATATGCTTGTGAAATAGTTTTTCACAGTTTCTCACAGAAAAAAATAATTAAATATGAAAACAACAGTCGTATTAGCACTCGATACACGAAAGCCTAAAGTAGACGGCTCGTGCCCGGTGCTCCTGCGCATTGTTCATTATCGAGCAGCCGCAGGAATTAGAACAGGTATTTACATACAAGAAAAAGATTGGGACCCGAAAGAGCGCCGGATTAAGCCATCGTATCGAGGAACCCAATCAGTTAGTAGGCTCAACAATTTTCTTCAAAAGAAAAAAAGCGAAGTAGTAGACGCTATCACAAAACTAGATGAACAAAAAACCCTGGATACCTTCACGGTGTACCAGTTAAAAGACCTGCTTGAAAAAAAGCCGGAAAATACATCGTTTTTTACCTACACCGAATCGCTTATCAAAGACCTGCAAGAGGCAAATAGAATTGGAAATGCCCGATGCTATAAAAGCGCTCTTGGGGCGGTTAAAAATTTCTGCAATGGCCGGGATATTACCTTTCATCAAATTAATCATGCGTTTTTGACTAGGTTTGAAATAGCACATCTTAAAAAAGGGAAATCATACAATGGCTTATCTGCTTACCTCCGGGCGGTTCGGGCTATCTTTAACCAAGCAATTACAGCAGGTATTGCCGACAAGGAACTATATCCGTTTGACTCTTACGAAATCAAGTCAACCAAAACGCGCAAACGTGCCATTAGTTTAGAGGCGATTATGCGGATTGAACAATTGGCGCTTACTTCTGATAGCCCCCTATATCACTCTCGGCATTACTTTCTTGCAAGCTTCTACCTCCGGGGCATGTCCTTTGCTGATTTAGCCGAACTCAAGGTATCAGACATGATTGAAGGTCGTATTTATTACCAACGAAAGAAAACGGACAAACCCTACAACGTTAAAATTACCGATGAAATACAACGCATTCTTGACGTGTATCTCCCTGGCAAGGAGAAAGAAGATTACATTTTCCCTATTGTTAAACGAACTACACCATTAGAAAAATATAAAGACATTCAATGGGCGCGTAAGCGATTTAATAAGAAACTCAAAAAGATTGCTGACAAATGCGACATCGAAGAAAACCTGACCAGCTACGTTAGTCGCCATAGTTTCGCCACTCGTGCTAAAAACTTAGGAATTCCTATAGCCAGTATCAGTGATATGCTCGGGCATGAGAATGTAAAAACCACCCAAGTATATCTTGATACCTTACCAAGTGACCAATTAGATGATTTTCACGCGCAAGTAATTAAAGAACCCGTTCTTTCTATAACAAAAAATAGTGTAACTATTCCAAGCGAAGCGGACTCAGGCTCTGCGGAAGCGCAACTTGATAGGAATAGCTTGGACTGACTGGAATGGTCGGGGGGAGGGATATTTCTCTCCCCTTTTTAATAACCAATTCCAACAGCACATGCCTCAAAAACTTAATCGCTAGAATACAATGAGCTTCACTTCTTTCCGAAAAACAAAACACAGCCTATGATAATTGCTACAAGACCGCAAATTCGGTAATACCAAATTGTCATTTCAGAAATATTTGTTTGAGTTCCTCGAAAACTATTTCGCAGTTGAATAAACCAAATCACAAGAGGCCTTACCCAAAATAAGAGGCCAATAACAACGAGAATAATGCCAGTTGGATCGTAATTCATAAGTGAAAAATTATACTAGAAAACGAAATATCTTATAAAGGTGGGCACCAAAAATCACGCTTAATACCAAAAGAACAAGTGATAATATGAGGACTGTTGCGCCTTTATCCGTCTTGTTTTTAAAACACACAATCGCATCTTTTATCCCAATAACAGCCAGGATAAAACCGGGTATTATCAGGATTACCCCAACAAAACTTATCAAGTCATTCAATGAGGATACATGTCCCGACATATTCCCGATAACAAAACCCACGACCAGCAATACTATAAATATGATCTGTGTTCCTATTAGAAGGCTAAGCCTTTTTGGGGTTCGATTCAAAGGAACAAGATTGTTCGGTTGATTATGCGAAGAAATGGCTGATAAAGCTTCATCTATATCCTGCTTATTCCAACCTTGAATCAAAAGAGTCGACCTGTAATTAGCCTCGGGCACACCAAGTTCTTTTTGTTGCTGAATGAACGAAGTAAGTTCGGGTGATGTCATGTCAAAAGCATATCAACTTATACTATAAGTTGCAAGGAATATAAAGTGAGCAATCTTTATACTCTAATGCTTCATTCTAATCAAAAAAGAGAAAGGCGGGAACCCCGTCCTGCGGAAATTAAATATCACTATTTAGAATGAGCCACTACTATTTTTTTAATAGTTCTCATGTTCTCGTTTCTAAGCTCACATAAATACATACCCTCCGGTAACAATGAACCATCGAAGGTTGTTTGATATTGCCCTTGCTCTTTTTGTCCCTGGAATAGACTAATTACTGCCCTACCCAACAAATCGTATATTTTTAGAGATGCCGCACCGGAAACCGCAACTTCAAAATTTACACTTAACAAATCGGAAAAAGGATTAGGATAACAAAAGAGTTTTGGCCCATCAGAAGTAGCAATCGAAGGTATGGGTTTAATCCCTGTTGTTAGTGAATCTATCGGATTCTCTCCTACTACCAAATATATAGTATCCTTTAACCCTTTGTACGAAATTACAGCATACGTCTCACCAGTTGAGACGCCAATAAAACCTTTGTGGATAGGGTCAAAAGTTACAATAGAAGTATTTGCCACAGTAGCAGCTATATATTTGCTAAAGTTGCCGGCCGATGTGGCAAACCCCAGATAGTAACTAACATAATCAGGAAATTTCTCCTGATTGATATTCAGGTATACTATTTGTTGTTGCGCTGTAAATCCAACTAAGGTAGAGTTGGTTTTTATATTTACCCCAATTGAATCATAATAGAAAATAGAGCTATCCCCGTTTTTATAAAATGCTTGAACAAGGATAACAGAAGAATCCAAAATATTAGAATTTATTTGGGTATTCAAATCACTAATCCCTGGAACTGGATTTAGTTTATAGGTTTTATTTTGGAATCTTACCTTCAAAGAAATCAAATGGGCGGTATCGGCCAAGCTAAGTTTAATATCGACAATACTATCTGTAAATAAGTTAGCTCCATTGGTCGGGTTCACTATTTTTAAAAAAGAGTTATCTCGAATGGATAAAACAGTATTTGTAGAACGCTGATTCCCTCCTAAATTTCGAGGCATAAGATACGAGGAAGCGGCAATAGGGGCAAAATTATTGCTACTGATAGGTGAATTTAATAGAGTGTTTACTTCGTTACCGGCATCAATATCATTTAGAATTGGCCTAATAAAAGCATGCCCAATATAATTATCAAAAACAGAAACATTAGGAGCCGTTACGGGATTATCTGCAAGCGCACTTGATTTGCTAACTACTAAATCACTGGAAGGTATAAAGACAGCGATATTGTAAAAATCAGCCATTCGTTCAAGATATTGCAAAGCCGTTTGAACGGGGTTAGTTGAATTATTTCCGATCTGAATCAGATCGGAAACGACTTGTTGGTCTTGTTCATTTGCTATAGTGGCATCCGCAAAATCATTTAAAAAGTCCACATGCTCGGCTGCCCCATCGACAATATTTATAACCTGCTGAGGCACCATATAATTGGAACTGTTGTAGTTTACCCCTGGGAAAATACCGGCAGATATTAAATGAGCGTTAATACTTTCCGCGGTGAATTTAACTCCTCCTTGGGTGGAGTCAATTTGCAAATCGGTAACTGCATCTACCACCTTAAATGTTGGAACACCACCTAATCCAAATTGATTTTGCGTAATAAATGAAAACGGCAAAGAATTTGGATATATATCATATACCAGTTCAATAGCCATGCGTTGAAGATATGACAAGTCCCCTACATATCTATTGAGAATATCTGCCCACGGAGAGCCATTATGTGGAGTAGAAATTGTTATAACCTTGTTTACATACCCGCGTTTGTAATTTTTATAATCGCTATTTGCGGCGACACCAGTACGGTTAAAATAATCACTGTAGTTATCGAGGGCGTATCGTAATATACTTCCTCCCATGCTGTGGCCTATATAATCGCATCTGTTAGCTGCGTATCCCTGGTCTCGTAAATTCTTTATCACTCCTTGGAGTGAATTTTGAAAAATTAAAGAATTTGTATTGCTAAATCCGAGTGTTAAGAACTGTGCATTTACATCAAAGCTCTGGCTTGCATCAATCTGAATAGCATTGCTCGTATAAAATCTCGGATCATTAAGAAAATCAAGTTGAGAACCTGTACCCGTACTACTAAAAGTAAGCCATGTTGACGGGTCGCTTGCAAGTCCATGAACAAAGCACAAAGGCGGACGTACAATTTGTATAGTATGACTTAGTGAATCTGAACTGCCATCGCTATAGCTAATTGCAAAATGTGCATTAACGTTACGATAACCGGCAACTAAATCATTGGGATTATTCCCCACAAAATCGTCAGGCGCCACGTACCAAAACCAATAGCGCGAAAAGGCTTCCGTATTTTGAGTGGCTGTTAAGCTATTTGCAGCATTGGCTTCTTCACCATAATTACTTATTTGTGTAGCGGCCATTACCTTGCCTAAAGCAGCAGTGCTGTTATTCCAATTATCGTTTAATTGAACCGAAACATTTGAAATAGTGGCACCGATACTACTGTCAATTTTGGATACAACCAAAAATAGCCTTGCGTCCCCGTCAGCAGCTACACCGTATAGACCATTGTTCTGATTATTGTAGCTAAAATCCCAGTACAATTGCACCTTAATGTTGGCAGAAGATGAAACGTGGTTTATTACTACAAATGCTCCGCTGCTATCTCGATTTGAGGAATTGTAATAATCTATGACCCGAACATAATAGCCATTTCCTACTACGCCGAAAGCAACAGGAACATGGAAAGTATTTATTGAATTAATATATGCCGACCCCTGTAAGACGGTGTATGATTGCCATGTGCTGCCATTATCACTTGAATATTCAACCTTGTAATAATAACCTCTGTGAGCGCCGTTTATCGGATAATTCTGTCCTAACACCATTTTGTCCTGCCAAGAAATTTGCGAAGAATCATTAACAAATAATGTGTCGTTAGCAACAGGTGCCAATATGGTTAAATGAGTGTTGCTTGTTTGAGTTGCGTTTAAAACAAAAGACTTCACTGGCGCATAAATGCCGGTAAAAGAATCGATGGCATTTACTAAATATTGCCCCGATGACATGGAAGTATCGGTCAAATAGGTATAAGCAAAAGTTCCAAACACAGTATTATTAACGGTAACGGTATCTTGGAAACTGTTTGGCCCCGTGAAAATGAGGCTCGCTTTATCACCACTTGAGAAATTATTTCCATTAATAGATATTGACTGCCCACGATTGAGACTCCCAGTTGATAGAATAATATAAGGATATTGAGTAGTTGGCGAAGGAGAATATTCCCAAAAATCATCGAAGACCCCACCTGAACCTGCCGGATTATATGCACCAAAGCCAAGATATCCCCTGTTTCCAACACTAAAACCGATTGCCTCTCTTCTTACCCCGCCGCCATAATCTGATTTTTGTGTCCAGCAATTGGCAACACCATCGTATTCCCAAAATTCATTAATAAAATCATTAGATGCGCTATCACCAGCATAATTAAATCCAGTACCCATGTATATTGTGGAACCAATACTAAAACCGGTAGTCCACGCATTCGGGATCGGTAAACTGGCTACCTGTGTCCAACTATTTGATAGTGGGTCGTAACGATAGAAATCGCTTATAATTCCATTGGCCGGCGTTTGACCACCTCCAACATATCCGTAGCCTCCAGCAGCCATGCCAAAACACCCAAAACGCGGAAACCCGGGAGCATTGGCTATTTGAGTCCAACTATCCGTTGAGGGGTCATACTCCCAAAAATCAGTCGTATAACAACAAACTACCGTATCATCGTCTCCTGTTCCTATGTATCCTTTATTGCCGATACTAAATCCTACGGCACCAGCCCTTGAAATGCCTCCAAAATTTGCCTTTCGAGTCCAAACATTCGTTGAAGGATCATACTCCCAAAAATCGTTAGTTTGGTTTCCAGTTCCAAAATATCCTTTATTACCAATAGAAAAACTCACCGCTGATTGTCTTGCGACCCCAGGAAAGGCAGCCATTTGGGTCCAAGAATCGCTGATTGGGTTATACGCCCAAAAATCATTTTGCAATGTGTTGTTATTCGTGTCTATACTTAGCCCAACGTACGCAATGGAATCAATGGTGAGGCTCATCGTGGGACTCCATCCAGAAGTAATAAAATTATGTTTTTGTACCCACGAATCTGCTAACTGCCCGCTACAATTATTTTGAAATACTAAATATAGTATAATAACACAAATTAATCTTATCCTCATATTTAGTATTTTTATACGTATTTAATTCGCCGCATTTAGTTACAATTTGACAATAAAAAGTGTAACTAAGGTGGCCGAACGGGGTGATTTGCCACCCGTAACCTCATTAATTTCTCGCAACGTAGGCTTATCACCATAGTGAATGAGCCTGTTACGAATCAGGTTAAAGGCTTTTTTGTCGGAATCGCTCAAATTTATCAGCATGGTATAAAAAGTATAAACAAAGGTATAAGAATAGTCCAGATTGACAAAATAAAATCCTATTTTCTGCCTGAAACGAAATTCCGTATAATTATTCCACCATGAAGTATAACGACATTTCAAAAATTCAAGCAGCCGAAAGCCAATTGAAAACGGCTATTGAACTATTCTTTAATGAACGTGATTCAATATCCATTCACACTTTGGCGGGGGCCGCGCAAGAAATACTTGAAAGCCTGGGTAAGAAAGAAGATATAGCAAGCATGAGAATAAAAATGCTTGATTCGGTGCCGGAAGGAAAAAGAAAAAACCTTCACGACCATTTGTGGTATCACAAGAATTTCTTTAAGCACTCGGGCAAAGAGAACATATCGGTCAAAATGAAATTCAACCCCGAATACACGGAACTAATATTATGGGACGCGGTAAGATTGTTCTATTCTATAACAAAGCAGAAAATACCTACGCTCCTTATCTATGACCTTTGGACTTATTCAAAATATCCAAGTCTTTACAAATTGTCTTCCGAGGAGAAACGCGCATATGACAGCGCGTTAGGCACTGCGACATACAGGAATAAAAATCATTTTTGGAATCTTGTTCATGAAGCGGAAAAGGAATTAAAAAAGAATGTTTCACCCCATACTCAAGTGCTCTTTTTTGATAACAAAAACTTTAAAAAAGTTGAAACAGAGTTTGACCCTAACACCAAAGTATGGAGTGCATATTATACTCTCAATGAACAATCCCCTGTTGACCCCGAAGAAGAATTCATACTGAATTTTTACCTCAACAATGTTTGGACGGCAAATATCACAGCCGAAGGAGTAGCGAGAACATTTCTCAATGCAAACTTGAATATTATTGGTTCTCCCTTTGTTGCGCCGGATAATTTAACTCGGAAGCCGGCTTACATTGTTGTTTTTACAACAAAAAAAGAAAACCACAGTTACCTAAACATAACTAAGGTTTCTTCTCTTCTTGACGGTGTTTTTGCGGTCACATATTCCAAGAAAATATTAGGCGATAACGAGGAAGTCAGCAACCACGCTAATCACTTCCTTGTTAAAAACGCGAAATCGGAAGTAGGAACCACATTAGCATTGGCGGATATTAATCTTGATGAATCATGGATTGCTTACTTAAAGGAGTATTCTACAGAGAATAAGTAATGTCGATACTCCTCGTACTACTCTCCTTTTCTTGATTATGAATCTTCTTAGCATCCCCTTTTCTAATTTCGGATTATCATTTTCTTTTGTAATAGTTTCTTTTGTTGTGCGTAATTTGTACGCAAGTGCTGCGTATTTTTTACGCAGGCTATTCCTCTATCCACAGGTTTGTACACAGGAATATCCCCAGGTATGTGAAAGCTATACCACAGTTGAGTTTTACCTTGCCTTTCTTCAGCACTGTATAATTCAAAGCCTCTTGCATCAAACACCCGTAACAATCCATGCCGGGTTAACGAATCAAGCGCAGTTGAAATAGCCTTGCGCGAATACCCCGTTTTTAAACGAAGTTGCGAACCAGAAAGCCAATCCCGTTCTTTGCGCTTGCGCGTATATGGGTCATACCAACCTGTGGTTTGTCTGATTACAACAAGTAACAAGGTTAATTCAGTTGGCTTCAATATTGTTATATAATAGTCAAAAACCGTATTAGGAACCGGTGTAGAATTATCGGGAATCATACCGGTTATTCTTCTTCCCCTATCTGTATGTCTGGTAATTCCTCGATTTTCCCTTCATGCTCAAACACGTAAAAATCCGTATCGGGCTGGTGGAACATCTGTAAATACCACCGGTTTGTATCTGTTATTTTAATGACACCGACCTTGTGCCATAGTTTGACCTGCTCTTTACCGTTGTTAAATTCTTTCTTGGTGAGTACATCAAATAATCTCATAGCGTATTACATACTTAATTGCTAAGAGATACCCTTATTTTTCGGATGTCTTCGACAATTGTGCGACATCCTTGTCCTACAAAAGGGATTGTGCGACATTCAAACATCTTGTTTCGCCCGCTAGATGATAGCGGGTTGGTTTAAATGCCGTGAATAAATCCTTCCTGTATTTATAGTAACTTAATCAAGGCTAACTATAATAATGCAAAGGTATCTCGAAGAAATTATAATATGTCCTTGCAATGAGTACAATAGATACTTCTCCACAGTTCGATTTTCCTACGTTGCCACTAAATATTTAGATGCAACGCTTAGATATTGCTCTTGGTTTAACGACAAGTAGTGATAAGTTGACTCCGGTTTTACATGGCGCAAAATGGCCTGAATGTCCCGTATGTTCGCTCCCTTATCAAGCATGGAATGCGCCTTACCATGTCTAAAACTGTGCGGAGTAATTCCCCTATCAAGATCGTTACTTACAACTATATCCTTTATCCACCTCTGCGCTGTTCGCACACATATTCGACTTGCGGATTTTTTTCTGCCAACGATAAATAGTGCGTCCGTCCAAACATTGGCGCAAAGCCTAACGCCTAAATACTTATTAAGCAGATCGTCGGTTCTCTTGCTCCACATAACCAAATTATATTTCATGGTTTTACGAGTTCTTGTTTGTGCTGTGCGAACTCCATACTTGGGGTGCACCCCACTTATATCACCGATGTTCAGATCGCATAATTCAGAAATTCGCATACCAGTGTCCCAAAGCATGTTAATGATTAGCTTCTTCTCTATATCGTCAAAATATCCTTCGTCCAAACTCTCATTCATTTTCTTAAACTCATCCTCGGTTATCACTTTCTTTAGTCTGCTGGAATGACGAATTGAAAGGATTTCTTTCGGATTAACATTTGCCTGCCCCCTGCCCCGCCAAAACATAAAGAAATTCTTAAGGATAACCGCAGAATAAGCGATAGTAGATTTGCTGTAGTTTTTTATCAGCTTACCACTTCCAATGGAAACTGATTCAAGGTAGCGGTGAAAACGAACAATATCATCCCCGTTCACCTCTTGAAGTAATTTGGCCTCTCCCAAAAAATTTGCCAACTGACGAAGACGTATAGCGTACCGGCTAGGTGCCATAGAAGCATACGTGCTTTTCCAATCTAAATAAATTTCTATTGCGTTTACAAACAACATAAAATATAAATGACCCACCGGGAGACGGCAGGTCATTTACATAATCGAATGTACCATATCGACATTCGACTATCAAATGACTCATTGTCTCCCGCTCATTTTAATGAGCGCCGTGTTACCGGCAACAAGTCTTCTTGATTAAGTTACTGTTAATAGTATACACCTAAAAACAATATCGTAGAAGGGAAAAAAATAAAGCTGTGGATTGTAAAAATATGTGTAAAACTCAGCAAAAATTATTAACGGCGTTATGCTAATTAATTTTTTGTTTGAAAATTCTGTTCCTGGTTCTATCCGCAATTGGAATATTTAGAACATCAAATCTTCCATTGTTATTGTTAACTGATACTCCTAAAATATTACCCATTTTAACCTCAACCACTGCAAAAAAGGCAACTGGTGCATCTTCATCAACCTTTACTAAACCCTTGAATTGTAGTAGGTGTTCTATGCTAAATTTCTGAATTAAGCCGCTGACATGGGCGCCCAAAATAGGCAGTTTTTTATCCTCAATAATCACAAAGGGATTTATGAGAACTGGTTGATAACCAATGTTTACCTCCAGAATCTCACCTTTACTATTCCCTTGCTTTGCTCTTTCTTTGGTAACAGTATGTATAACATCAGCTTTTAGGTAATTGGCCAATGTTGTTACATCAGGCACACCTTGATATGCTTCGCCTTTTTCATCGTAAACGGGAAGAGCACCATACTCTTCTGCGGAAAGTGCCTTTAGGGACTCACCTTTCAACCCTATATTAACCTTCGGAATGCTTAACCAGTCGAATGTACTTTCAGTATATGGAAAGCCGCCCTCTTGCAAAAAATGAATATTTCCACAACTGACGATTGGCTCAGTCCAGTTTTTTATTTCATATAGTTGTACGCCATGGTGTGCGGCTTTTTTAATCGCATTTTTTGTATAACCACTTGCAGAAACAATCGCCTTGTGCGTAATCTCTGGCATATCCGCAAACTTAGCGCAAAGCTGTTCGACATGAATTATGTTTAGTGGTTTCGTATGCTTTTTAACTTCAATGCCTTTAAAAACAGCTACCGAGCCATCTGAGTTTTTTTGAATGACGGTAATATCTATGTCGCGTTCTTCTTGCGCGGAGGCATCAAAAACCATTGACCCTAATTCAATCTCATTATCGCTGCTGCTGGACACTTTGGTTAATAGTCCTACGAGGTAATGTACATCAATTGAAGTCAACATTTGCTAAAGATAACGCAATACAGAATAATGACTATTTTATATTGCGGCTTTGTATTTCGGGGATTCCAAAGGGTTTCCCTTTGGCAAGATAGCGTGTTCCAACCGTAACAGATATCTGTTACCGGGGAACACGCAATCTTGCTATGACCCCTTTGCCCAGATCCTCCACCTTTTTATCCTATCGCCCTAATCCCTGTATTCTGTCCTCTGCATCTTTCTCTTCGCTTAGTTCCCGTTCCTGCATTTCCGCTTCTTTACCTCTTAAATCAGTTAACTCTTTTATTCGGTCCTGCCGCGAATCAAGCTCTGTAAACTTTAACTCATCATAACCAAGAGTGGTAAATCGCATATGCCGCTCACCGGAATTAATACCAGCCACCTTTCCACCTCGTTCATACATCGTTAATCCGTTTTCGATAAGTTTTGAAAAGAAATCTTCTTTGGAAACCGAATCTTTATAAATCTTCTCCAATAATGTTTTGGTTGTCTCTTTCACAGATACCTTACCCCGTTTCTCCAACTGATGCTCTGGTTCGGTTTTCCTGTATTTGGATTTCTTTTCAAAATCAACAACCGAATGGATTAATTCCGGGAACCGCTCCTTTTCAAAGGCTTGTAATTGTTCTTTAATTTCTTGAAAACGCTGTTTTGAAACGCGCATTCCCCTGCCAGTAAAAGTTTCGGTTCCACTGATACAAAAATGTAGGTGAGTATGCTCCTTGTCCTGATGGATACTTCCAACATACATACCTTTGTCATTCCTTAGCCGAATATATTCCCTGGCGATTGCTTCAATTTTACTTGCATCAATATTTTGCCGGTCAGAGTAATGCCATGACAAAATATCGTGGAATACTTTTACGCTCCCCTTACGATTATTTGCCCTGTTTTTTTCATTTTCAAGAAAAGCCTGGTCCAAATCCTTCAAAGTACGACCAGTAATGTTGTGTTTTATTAAAAGCGGCTTTCCCTGTTTGTCCTTCAATTCCGCCTTATCTCTCGTCATGTAGGTTAGTAAATTACCGTATGAAGGGGCCTGGCGGGACATACTTTTGAGAATCATAATGAGCGATTATTTTTTTCAACTTTTCTATGTAGGTCGGTTGGTCAATCAATGCCTGTTCGATAACTGACTCAAGGCTTGGCGGATTTGAAAAAATTTCGACTATTTGCTTCTGCGTTGTCTGAACGACTCTTTCAAGTTCGGCGTAATTGCGGTCTTGCTTAAACCATGCGCCGGGTTCCCTTTCGGCTATCCGCTCGATATTAGATTTGCAATTAAGAAGGAGTTGTTCGATGTGATATAGCGTACCGATGTACGGAATGACAAATTTTTTCTCGGTATAGGCGAAGGCTGCCTTTTTCAAAAATCGGCTTGGGCTAATCCCGTGCGCTTTCGCGACCTGACTCAAGCGCTCTACTTCTTCGCGGTTGCACGTAATTGAAAACTCCTTTTTAACACCTTTCTTTTCCTTTTTATAATTCCTCAAATAGTTTTTCCTGTATTCCTGCTTAGCCTGACGTATCTGCTCTTCAGTCCCTTTCTCCAAAATTCCCAGAGTGTTTAGGTAGTGCCAAAGTTGGCTGTTACGTTTGACCCGTTTCATACAAGCGGAATAAGCGAAACTTGTTTTGAAACCAAATCATTAAGACATAACACCGGCTTCATGTTCGTCTTTAGTTTTAAGAACGGGTTTTGATAATACGGGGTCAGCCTTACTTTATATGGTTTCCGGGAACCGGAAATAATAAGGGCTTCTTTTATATCCATCATGCGTATTTCTTCTGACAGCAAAAGCGGCTTCACTTGGGTTTTACCGTTTTCATCGGTTATCTCGGTTCTACCCAATGTCTTTTCTAATTCCTCACTCGTCTTAAGTCCCTGGCCGGTTAAGTAAATCTTGCATAAGCTGTTATTCTTAATCGTTTCTGCATCGGCTGGGCCGTATGCGTTTATTATTTGTTCCTGGGATTGCCAACTGGTCAAACAACCACAGGCATATTTCCGGCAGTTGGTAAGAAATGTTTTAAGCGACGGTAATTTTAAGGTTGCCGCTTCGTCCAGCATCAAAAACACATCTAAATCCTTGCCTTTTTCCGGTAGCCGCACAAGAAGCGATTTCATTAGTTGCTCAAAAAATACGCTGATAAGAGAAGAGTAATATTTGGCATCTGTAGTGCTATTTTGAATATATATCACCGTTTTTTCGCTCCGTAACTTTGCAAAATCAACTGTACTAATAGAGGTTGCCTTGCAAACATCTTCATCGTTAAATAATTGAAGGGCTGCGTTGGCCGTGCTGATAATACTGGTAAGCAATTTATTGTCCATTGCTATCAGCCCTTTGTAATCAGCCAACAAAGTATCGCTAGCATATTTTGCAAAAATTTTGTCGACCTTTTGCGGTTCTGCAGAAAAGACACTGAGCAGATATTTCACATTTGCCAAGTTGCGATATTGTTTCTCTTGGGTAAGAATAATTGAAATGAATATCCTTAAAGTATTGGTAGCTTGGAGATTCCAGAATGGGTCTGCGTGTTGAGACGGCAGAGCGGCTGTTACGAGTAACGTAGCCACCTTATTAATATCAGCTTGCGCAGTAATGTAATCAAGCGGGTTATATGAATCCGAAGTTTCCGGTCGTGAAAAATTAATGATTACAATTTTATACCCTTTGCTATGAAAGAACCCGCTCGTTTTTTGGCACAATTCCCCGCTAGGGTCGTGAGTTACGAATGTGGCACCTTCCATTTTTATTAATGACGGAATAATAATCGTCGTGCTTTTCCCGCCTCCGGTATTACTCTGCACAAAGCAGTTGCGGTAACTCTCCTCAAGTGTCAAACATTCGGTTCCATTCACGCAAAATCCGGTATTGCTTGAACTTAGTATTTCGCTCTTTTCGCCAAATTCCGCTTTATAGATTCGACTGTCCGAATTTCCTAAACTTTCAAAAAAGATAATAAAACTATCGGCAATAGAGCGCACAATCGTTTCCCCAATTGCAAAGCAATAGTTACCGATAGTTTTTAGTGTTGTGTTAGTGGTTGGTTCCATACGATTAATGTTTTTCAAAGAGCCACTGACGCATGGCCTCGTTTACTTCTCTAAGGAGCACTGCAATGGCGCTGGTAACGGTCCATATCAGAAATACAATAACCTTGGCTATTGCTTTTAAAAGTTTTTTGAAAATGTTTCCTATAACTTCTCCTGCTGTCATGCTTTATTGGTTTTGGAGGGTGGCTGAAATGGTTACGGTTGCACCGGCCTTGGTGAACATGGCCTGGTATACCTCGCTTATTTCGGTATAAAGCTGGCTATCGGCATAGCTGGTCGGCTGATAAATAAAATACACATGCAATCCTTTCAGGTTTTGCAATGGCATTTTCTTTTGAAATAATGCCACCACTTTTTCAGGGTGGTTTGCCAATTCAGAAAGGCTATCGGCCTGATACAATGAGAAAAAGCTATTCTCATAGAGGTTTGAATAGACCGCTAGAAACCGATTAGTCGCGGGTATGGCCATAAGCCGGTTAGCCTCTTGCGCAATAGGCACATACAACTGGCTATAGGGTTTACCTGCTTGTGTTTCGCGAAGAGTATTTACAGTATGGCCAACCTGCCTAAAAAAGGTATCAACCGCAAGGCCTCGTTGCCCTGGGTTGGAGAATAAAAAACTTTGAGGCTGTATTTCAATAGTTGTTACTGGTGTATATTCTACATCGCTGAGCGTTGAGTAATAAAATATTGCTCCGGTATTATGGTCAGCATCCAGTGAACTATACTGCTTTGCAATACTCGCCGAATCCGGGCGTGAAGTTAACCTGTCCGTAATGTCCTCCATAACAGAACCAACCGTAACATTTGGCTGCTTATTAGCTTCGGTTCTCGAACATCCACACAAGAATACCAACGAAATTGCAATGAGCACGGATATGATTATTTTTTTCATGACTGTTTTTTTAATGCCGGTTAGGATAATAAAGGCACGTCTCTCCGTGTTCTCAAATTGTACTCAGCTATAAAGGCAAAGTCGGTTTGGGTCGCGAGCGTCTGGATGAATTTTTCATAGATTTCTCCACTTTGAATTCTCTCTGCCTTACCCATAAGCGACTTCATACTTTCTAATGGTATCTCACGATTCCTTGCTTCAAGGGCTTCAATTTGTTTCGTCTTTGTTTGCACCGCAGTATCAAGCTTCTTGTACTCCGTGTAGGCTTTATGTTCTTCATCAGTTGGTAAATACCATGCTAAAAAGGTTGCAGCAAAGAGCATTGCTCCTTGTATAACGCTAATGAAGATTGCTCCAAGAATGACTGATGGTGTACTTACGGAAGCCAATGTGCCGTTACCAAACGCAACCGCAGAGCGAAGTAGTGAGGCTACAATAATAAGAGGAAGCATCGCTATCCCAAGAGCAACTGCGACTAAGACGCGTTTGCGCTGGTCGGAGATTTTCTTGAGCACCGAAGGAATTTTATAGGCAAATACCGCTTGAGCTAAGCCAAATACCAGTGCGCCGGGTATTGCTACTAAAATGCTTCCACCCAGCACAGTGAAACTAAACGTATTCCATCCGCAGTCAGCCAAAAATATCGCTCCTTCTAAGGCGATAATTTTCCAATAATCCTTGTAGTGCGAGTTTACTAAAATCTTGTTCTTATCTAATTTAAGAAGTCTTACATCTTCCTTAAGTTGAATAATCCAGGCTTCATTACTTTCTATTTCTGTATCTGCTATTTTACGCAATAGATTACCGGTTACTCTATGAACGTCGCCTTTGAAGTGCTTTTTCACATAATGCAACACCTCATCATATTGCGCCTTAATCATTTTACGATGGTGCTCAAATTCTTTCGGGGTTACAGTGGTTTCGGCCAATGAAGCAGCAGATAGAACGGACTCTTTTAAGATGCGCTGGTGGTTTTCTTCAATATATAATTCAATTTCTTGGTCTATGTTGAATGCTTTATTTGTTACTGTTAACTTTTTCATTGTCATGATTTAATAGGTTTAAAAATATACTCCTAAGAACCATGCATGAGAGCGAAACTATGCGCTCATCATACATCCCCTTATAAATTGTGCAACTTTTTATAGCTGGCTATTGGGGTTAACCAGTTGCACACCAGTTCGAAACCGTTGTTTTTCGCGGTGCCGCCATTGTTCTTCCATTGTGACTGATTTCATACCTCTTTATTTACTTGCTATTTTGGGGCTTTCCTTTTATCTGGGTACCGTTGGTACCGGGTACCAGCACATCGGCTTTGTTGTCTTTTTGAAATTGGCGTAAGAAGTCTACACCACGCTCATCTACCTCATTTTGAGTAAGCAGAGCGCCGTTACGCTTTTCATGCTGTTTGAGCCGTTCGGCTACGATAAACAAGGCAGCATTATAATATCCCTTCATCCTTTTTTAGATTAAAGCAGGTTAAGCATTCCGATAAAAAGGGATAAGAAGGTGCTTGACAGCGAGACCGGAGTATGAGAAACTGAACTCCGGGCTTAGCTGGTTTTCAAAGGGTATATGCAAAACGGCCAAGTTTTTCATGCATATAACCTAAGCGCTTTCTTAAGCCCTACGTCCTTAACTAATCAGGTTAAGGGCGATTTTTCATGGAACATTTTTTAGATTCGGGTTGATTTTGGAATTGCTTCCCCCATGTTCAATGAATTGGATGCAAAGGTAAACTGTAGTCAGAAAACATACAAGAAAAGATATGTATATTAAATAATTGGTGTAAATATCTACGTAAATTCTACGTAAATATTTACACTCCTTAATTACACCTTATGGGATTCATCGTAAAAGAAACATTTGTGGCTTTTCTTGCTGAAAAGGCCAGCGAGGGAAAATCTAAAAAGTATCAGTTTATACTTAATCCTACAAAAGAAGAGGCTCCGGCTGCCCATGACAATAATAAGGATGTCCTTATAGAAGTAACTCGATATCTTCGCAAGAAGATTGAAGAAGTGCAGGAAAAAAAATTCGATGATGACATTAACAGGCTTCATGGCCTCATCTCGAATAGAACATCTCCTCCAAGCTTGCGTGGGTATCTCAGAGTCGAGGTTGGGCCAGGGACCAAATTAACCGGTATGCCTCCACACGTTGTAAGAGCATTTGAGAAGCTATTTGATAAAAAAAGCGATTTCATAGCAGAAGAGCCCCATGCCTTTGAATCAAAGAAAAGCTCCTCCAAAAAATCAGACAAGAAAGCAGTCGCAAATAATAACTCATATGAGGACTATTGTCAGCGGGCGAAAGCTTCAAAGGGAAAAACCTTAATCTATGAGGAGGCGCTTATGATTTTAATGGAACGCTTTAAGCAAACCGATTTAAAAAAACTTACAATAGTAGTTGATGACCTTTCCTTCATCTTTAAAATCGCTCCTATCTTATGTGACTTTCTTGCTAAAAAGGATGTGCAGGCTTGTCTGCTCTTTGGCGCAAAAAACGGATATGCGCTATTAAGAGGAAAAGAATTGCTCATGCTCTATAAGCTGGGTTTTCATATTGAGGTTATGCCTCTATCAGAAACGTTTCAATATCACGGATTCATTTTTGATTACTTCGCTCCAACCGATGGGAAAAACACGAGCGGTATGGAGTTTTTCCCTATTCGCTATAATAGCTTTGACAGAGGGCCGCTCTTGGGAAGATGGTCGGCACAAGACCCAGGGACAGAAAAGAATATGGAAAGGGCACTTAAAACCATTCAGTCCAAAAGGGAGAAAGCAATTAAGCTAAGCGAGGGACTTCCTTTTGACTTAAAGACTATTCCAGAGAAAAAATATTGTGACTGGCTATTTACACGCTTTAGCAATTGGAAGCTTTCAGATATAGACCCTTCTCCACCCTTGTATTCAACGCTCATTAAGAAAGAGGGCTATACAAACATCAAGTTTGATTTTGAAGAAGTTGATTTTGACAAAATTTTTTATCGCGTAACGCATGCTGTTGTTCCTAAAATATGGCAGGCTGAACAAATCTTTAATGAAAATCAAGAGAAGGACGGCATTGTAACCTATCGTCCAACCAACCTATTTTATAATGATAATCTTGAGTTTTATCCTGTTAATGTTCCATTTTTAGAGTTCAATGCAAAGAAAAATCGTTTTGAAATTATCGAGGGTCTCAATCGGTTCTATTTTCTTTCATTAAAAAAACAGGGTGTAAAAAAAGTAAACACTATCGTTGTAAGAGGTTTACCCGATAAGGCATTTGATTTGATAATGAAATACAAGGATCGTGAAGCTCAACTTATTAAGAACGATTGGGATGTCTTGCCAGTTAAACTTGAACAAGAAGCAGAAGAAAGTGCTCTGCTCTATAAGCGGCATATTGAGACCGTAACTCACGAATTTGACATTTCTGTATATATCGAAATCGCAAAGGCACTCATCAATAAAGGAATTTTGACAAAGGACGAGGCCAGAAACTTTCTTGGTGGTGATCGGGCAAAATATTTGAAATAAAATAGTCCTATGCTAGCTAAGTGATTCAAAAAACCCTCTTGTAAGAGGGTTTATTTTAGAGCGAAATTCGCCCCGGTTTTTTAGTATTAAATTGTAACTAAGCTATGAGACTATCCTCATAAGGAAACTATTCCGCCATCTTATAATAAGGAGAAAATAAATGCAAGTAATTTAAATAAAAACGCTTGATGTTACTCAAGCGCTGTTTTTACATCGGCTAATAGTTTGGTAATAACTATCCGACCGGGTTCCAATGTTACCTCAACCTTATCACCGATTTTAAAATCTTGGAGCGACAAATATTTCCCACCCAACCTAATAACCGGATGTTGCGTGTAATTTCCATGATGGCCGTAATAAACTTTTAAACGCCGGATTTTCATGCCACTTCTGCTTTTAAAAATGCTTCCTCAATTACCGCCGTTTCAGTATATGCCTGCCTCGGGTCAAGAATGTAATCAGTCGCCCGTTGTGCCTGGGCGCTGGCATATACAATACATTTTCTGTCGCTCTTCAATCTTTTAAGCCAGCCTTCAATGTAGGCTACATGGTTTCCAAAATCCCATCCGTCTATACCAGCATAAGAACTTAAATAACACGCACCGATTTCCGCTGTCAGTTCTTCCAAGCTATACGCTTCAAAATCATTTGGCGTTGCTGTTTGAAGCTCCTTACGGTTTAACCTACTATGGTGGCCGGTACTGTGAATGAGTTCATGAAATAGGGTGGAATAGTACGTCTCACTGTTAAGGAATCTTTCCATCGGTGGCATGTTAATGAAGTCAAAGAGTGGCTGGTAATAGGCTTCATCGCCTCGGTGGCGTATATCTGGGAGATGGGGCATCATCTCGACAATTTCTTCACAGAGTTGAATCGGATTGTTCTTTCGTGCCGGTTCTTCGAGTGGAATGCAATCTTCGGGAAGATTGGTACATTGGGCAATGTTAAACACATAATAATAGCGAAGGAAGGGAACCTTCTTAATAGGCCTGCCAGTAATAATCGGACTTTCAGATTTTTGGTCGAGCCATTTCCAGAATACGACTAAGTGAGCCTTTTCATCCTTTCTCACAGAACCGCCTAAATCTTTTGCCTGGTTAAAGGTTAAAAATAGGTTGTGTTCATATTCGAGTGAATTTAAAAGCCAGACATTAACCCCCCGGTAGGCATTACCCGTTATCAAATTTGTAGGCATACCGGCACTCGTCCATGGCTTTTTCCATGGCACGGTGCCCTTTTCAAGTTGGTCAATAATACGGTCAGTTACAAGCGCAAACACGTCGCGCGTTGGCGAAGTTGATTCCATAACATAGGATATTTAGTTGTGAATGAATACGAGTGAACTATCTCGGAGAGAGAAACTAATGTTCGTATTCTACCCTATGCTTTTATTTATGGCAACTGTTTATGAAAATTTTAGCGCGTTATATCCCTATCTTTGGAATGACTTTTTGATCTGCGGACATCTAAAAGGTCATCTAACCGTTGTTTTTCCTGTTCTTGTTGGTACTCTTTTATGCCGCCTAGCAAGCCTTTCTCATAGTCATTAACACCCTTCACGCTGTCACCCATTTGTGCCACCAGTTCCGGCTTATACTTCGCCATTTTGTAGCCATTGTTGAAGCCTTTCGTATATTCTTGTGATTGTTCCATTAGAAGGTATTTTGAGCGCCACTTTCAATATATGCCAACAGAGAAGACCGTTCAAACAGGATAACTTTTTTAGTGGGCTGCGAAAAACGAATTTTACCTTCATCGCGCAATTTCTGTAAAGTGGTACGGCTGGATATGTTCAGGATTTTCATTGCCGTTTCTGAATCAACCCACTGGTCTTCGTTCGGCAGATTGAATTTACTATTAACATGTTCAATCACTTCGTCTATCAATGCATAAAAGGCATCAGAGCGCAGACAAATAATCGGGTGTTGGGTTCCCATAGAGTTTCTTTGCAGGTCAAATATAAACCCTTTCGCTTGTTGCGTAAAACAAAAATAGCCCTGACGTATCAAGGCTATTGCAAAAACGGAAGTGCTATTTTCATTCAAGCGTGCAACTCACATATGTCCCTGAGGCCAAATTTCCTCCATCAAGGTTCGCACACGCTTTAGTGGCATCACTTGAGTTAGAGGCTTTCACAGTTGGATTAGTAACGGCATTCGTAGAAGCATTTTGGCAAAAACAAGTGTAGTCTTTTTTGCAAGATGAACTACCTAACAGAATAAAAGCAGAAGCAATAAGTAAAAGTTTTTTCATAAGGGGATTGGTTTAAATAGTGCCTACTCTATCACAGCTTTTCGGCATTCGCTGATATGGAGAATTAATTTGAAATTCGCCAGCCATCATCAAATTTTTTAAATGAGACCTGCGCCGTATTGAGGCCTCCATCCGTATAAATCGGTAGGCCGTTTTGGTTCTGTTTGTTTTCTAATGAAAAAGCTTCGCCAAACGGGGTGGCGTTTTCATATCGCCATGTATAGGATACGGTGGCACTTGTCTCACTTTCTTCCTGTATGCCGGTAATATCAACAAAGGTCATGTCGGCGCATTTCATGTAATACACCGGACTGTTTGAGTCATACTGATCTTGCCCGGCTCCTAGCTTATACTTTTCACCTGCCGGGGTTAGCTTCACTTCGATTTTGGCAGCATTCATCATTCCCCCCATGACTTCAGTAGTACCCATTTCTGTTCGGGTAAGCAATCCCTTATCTGCCAGGAATTTTTCGACTTGGTAATCACCATTAATAAGTATCCCATAGTGTAGGTTGGCAGTTGCTGGTTTGGGAAATCCATACTCTTTAATAATAAGGTCTTTTGCTTTGCTTCGTGAAAGCTTGCTGCTACAGGAAGAAAAAATAATACAAGAGATTACCAAAAGGGTTGCGAGGGTAATACTACGGTTACGCATATAGCGGAGTTTTATGTTTAAATTTTCGCCTACTCTCTTACAGCTTTTCGGCTTCCGCTGATATAGTTAAGTTTGTTATCTACCTTCCACCACAAAGTCGGTTTTCCTCACCCATCCCTTAAACACAATGCCGCTCTTTGATATGAAACTTACTAAATAGCTTCCGGCAAAACCGGGTGTATCTATGGCGGCAACGCGCTCTATGGTTACCACTTCTCCCGGTATAATAAATGCCTGCACCTTACTCATCAGGCACTCATCACGAAAGAAATATACGTTCCCACTGCTTTTGACAGTAGCCTTCGAGCCAGGAGTCTGGTTATCAATCGCTGCTCCATTTACGGCACCAGAATGCTGATAACATTCCTCCTGCTGCGGTTTTTGTAAATCAATGAGGGTAAGAACCGGATGTTTTTCGTTATCGAAAACATGCTGTTGTCCAGTCGGAAGTTGGATATATGAAAGTTTGCTTTTGCTGATTTCACGTAAAAGTCCTGTACCATCTGCCGCTTGAACAGCATCTGGAAGGTCTTTGATATAACCATATTTCGTGCTAACAGAGCCGTTTTTAAATACAAAAATATCTTGGGCTTGTGTAGGAAGCAAGAAGAAAATACATGCAATAACAGAGAGAATAAGGGGTTTCATGATTTTGATGTTTAGATTTTCGCCTGCTCTTTTAAAGCTTTTCGGCAATCCGCCGATACGAGGGACAATAATAATAAAATCTACTTAAAAGTAGTAATCTATAAAATAGTCCACTTTATACACGTGCCTTTTAAATCGGAATTGAGGTTCTTTTGAAGAATGAAAAAGAAAAAGCCTATTGACACAGATACTCAAGATTTTCTTGAAAGAATAGGCAAACGTATGGTTGCCTTACGAAAGAAAAAGGGATATAAAAACCATGAGATTTTCGCCTACGAAAATAAAATCCCCCGCGCTCAATATGGCAGGTACGAACACGGACAGGATTTGCAAATGTCCAGTTTCAAAAAGGTTCTTAAAGGCTTCGGCGTAACGGCGAAAGAATTTTTTAGCGAAGGATTTGAATAAGAGAGTTATTTAAAACGGACTACTTACGCGAATCAAAATATTTAACTATAAGCAATCGCAGTAATTCATACGGTAGTATAATTGCCAACATTTTCCATGAATGCTCTATCAAAAACTTAAAGATGTCCGATGCGTCTTCGCCAATAACAACGTAACAAAGTAGGAAGCAAAGGAGGTAGAATAAAAAATCTAATTTACCTGGCTGATGGAACTGCATAAGCATAACTATGATCCTCTCTCTGAAGCCGCATCTTCAAAAAAAGAAATAGTTATAACTGCTTATGCATCTTTAGCTGGATTTTATATGAGGGTACGCGGCACCCTCCCTTAGAATAAATGTAGCGAGATGGTCATCTTTAAGACGGCACCACGATACGAACTGTGCTTTAAGGGATCCTCTTACGAGGTCGTCTATATGGCACAACCTGCTTAGCAAGACGCTATCACTACAAATTTATAATTTTAAGAGGAATTCTCAAAATAAAACCTTCGGTTCAAAATGCTCACGTCCGAAGAATAAGTGAATAATGATGATTGAAAAAATGTTTTAACTTGTCACTCTCTCAATTTTCAGGATGCCCCAGAAAAAAGCATACTTCATCCTTGACGCCAATGTATATCGCTCTTTTGCAAAGTCGCGTTCTCTTAAAGAGATTAAATGCCTGGCACTTCAGCTACGTAAAAAAGAAGATGCACTAGATTTAACCTCAATCTGTAGCGCTATCGTTGCTATTGAGCTTATTTCTCATTTAGTGCCGGGTGATCGCAAAAAGGAAGTGTGCTATAGAGCGCTTTGTCTAATGGCCCTCCATACACTAACAAGAACACACGATGGTAGGCCCATGAGGTATGCAGCCTACCATCTAAATAACGTATTAACCAATTACTTTTGGAACACAAACTCCACCGAATTTCCTTATTACGACTCGGTGTTTCATCTAATGGATGAACTTGTAAAGAATAATGACATAGGCAATTGCAACACCTTTATAAACGAGATACAAACGTTGCGAACAAACCAATTAACATTTCGGGATAACTATCGGAGCAACATGGAAGCTTTTTTGGTCTCGTTTGGAGCCGCACCTACTGACTGGGAGTTTTTTAGAAACAAGAAGAAGAACGCAAAACAAAATACAGAGCGGCTTGCCGCTTTGCGCGATGGAACTTACTTCTATCAATCAGTTGTTTCGCTTATTAGGCGGGCAGCTTCTGATATAGGTGTCATTAACTATATCCCTCCCCAAAACGTTGCGAAGGATTTTCTTGAACGCTTTCAGGCTCCTCTCATTTTAAATTTATACCTTATGGGACAGGTTGGTGAAGCCCAAAACATGATCAGACCTGCAGACAAAAGATGGAATACCTTGAATGACTTTCAGCTACTCCTTAATGTGTGCGACAATATTTATCCTAATACTATATTGATTACTGAGGACAGACTTATTCGAGATGTTTGTCAGTATACGGGTATAGGAGAGCATGCACTGGACGTAGTGGGATATTTCAAAATGATTAAGGCACACTGGTTATTATTTAAATGGAAAGTAAATAAGGGAATCGCAGCAGGACGTAAGTTTGCTGGTGAAATGCTTGTGAAAATAAAAAAGCGATTAAAGTTTTCACTCTAATCGCTTGATTTTCATTGTGGGAGCTACAGGGTTCGAACCTGTGACCCTCTGCTTGTAAGGCAGATGCTCTGAACCAGCTGAGCTAAGCTCCCTTTTTACGCCCTGTATTCCAAAGCGGAGCGCAAATGTATAAGACTTGGGTAATTTTTCAAACTGTAAGGCAACTTTTTTATCGTATCACCACAATCTTGCTCATTTTAAGCACCTGGTGCTGGTTGTCGCGGATAATATAATAGTAGTTGCCAGCGGCGTATTTCGAAACATCTACCATGCCCCTGCCCGCAAAATTAAGGGCTGCCACTTGTTGTCCCAAACTATTCAGCAGTTCGAAAGTCAGCGGGGTACTGTTATCGGAAGCAGTAATAAATACCGCGTCTTCGGCAGGGTTGGGATAAATATTAAAATTAATTTTACTTTGTACATCCTGCACATCGGTTACGTGGTTAATAGTAATGGTTACCTCTGCTTCCGAACAATTATTGCAAATTGGGTTGCCATGGTCGCAGGCCAGGTAGTGAAAAGTGTCGGTTCCATAGTAGCCGCTATCAGGCATGTAGGTAATGGTATTGTTGCCATTAACGGTAGCGGTACCATGCGCCGGATTGGTAAGCAGGTTGGCAAACAACGGATATCCGTTTAAATCAATGTCATTCGCCAGCACATTAATTACAACGGTGCTGTCGTTAACGCTATTGGCAACGTCAGCCACCGCCTGCGGCAAACGCAAAGGAGAGTAGGCCGGGTTGTATTTATACGGTGCCCCTGCATAAAAATTTGCCCCCGTAACCTCGGCACCGCTTGAATCAACAGCGCTTAACCTGATTGAATCATCATTAAAAATTTCGATTCTGCCATAACTCGAATTCATATTTTGTTGCTGGCAAAGTCCGCTGCCGCCAAGGTCCCAGGCATTGAAACCCATAAAGCGCTGGTAATCGAGTGCATCCTCAGTATTCGTCATTTTCATATTAGCGCACATCAGCTCGGGTATGCCTGAGTTGGCCCCGTCATCTAAACCAACCGTGCCGGTATTTCCGCTTACCACAAACACATTGGGTATATTGTTCGACAACACGAAATTGAGCAACGAATCCTGGTCGGCCTTAAAGCCCGACCACATATCAATAAAATGATTGGTAGACGAAAACGCATGCGTGCCCAGCGAAAAAGGGTCGCAGGTAATGTTGGGGTTCCAGTAAGGCACGTTGGTATTGCCCAGGTTTATCAGCGTATCGAGCGCCAGTTGCATGGCCACATTAAACGGAACACTGCTTACAATAAATTTCCAGGTTGCTGTGCTTTGACTTAACCCGTTTTTAAGCCACTGCATTTGCACATTGCCCAGTATATGACTGGCCGTATCGGCCTTATAAGCCCAGTGCGAAGTGCTGCCCAGCGTATCAACAAATGATAACTCAAAGCCCCGGGCGCTTCGCGTGTCCAAAACAAAAAACTCGGCATTGCCCGAGCGGAAACTATGGTAAATGCCATCAGCCGTATCGGGCAAGGTGTACGATGGAAAATAAGTTTCGTAACCCAACATCGAATTCGGCCTGCAGGCCGCAGGCTGGCTGTGCGACAAAGGCGAACCAAGTATTCCGCCAAAAACATTTATCTCATAACCCAGCACTATCGACTGACCCGTTTTTTCATTCATATAATCGTGGTCGTCATACACAAAATCAAGGCCCAGCGATTGGAGAAAGTTTAGTGAATTACTACTGCTGTAACGCTGTTTATAAAGATTCTGCACATTACTATAAGTAGCTGCCCAACTGGTAGGTGGATTCGTTAAGTAAATATCAGCGCAAGCAGTAACATCCGGATACCCCCAGTTGCCCATGTTAATAAAGGCTTTGGCGTTTTCGGCTGCCGCCCGTGTAAAAATAGCCGAATCCGCATCGGTTAAACCATTAATACAGGCACCGGTTAAAAAAACCTGGTGTGTTGTCGTACCTGCTGTATTAAGCGTAAAAAATTTGGCAGGCACCGTAACCGGCACACCGTTGATGGTAACCCGCATACTATACTGGGTGTTAGCCGTAAGTCCGCCAATACGAACAATGCCGGTATTATCCAGCGAAGCATTAGTACTGCCCGCCGCCGAGCCCACAATTGAACCAAACGGAACCGTATTACTCAACAAAATAGTAAACGGAGTTGCCGATGAAGTGCGAATAAAAATATTGCACGAAGTATCCGTAACCCCTCCCACAATCGGTCCATGGGTAATGGTTATTTGCGCGGAACTAATTAATGTGGCAAAACTGGCAAAAGTCAGTAGGAGGAGTTTCATGATTTAAGTTTACAGTTTACGGTCTACAGTTTTCAGTTTTTAGATTTATCCTTAACAGTTTCTTTGGCCCTGTCTTTAAATTTATTGCCCTTTACAAGCGAAGAATTTAAGTATTCAATTAAACCATGTATTGCCCTTCCCGCCTCATCGGCAACGGAATAAATACTTTCAAACTTCTCCTTGCTTATATGTTCTTTATCAAGTGCCCTATATAATTGGGATTTTGTTTCATCAACAGAACCTTTCGCTATGCTTAAAAAATTTACAAATTCTAGTCTGCCGCCTCTTCCAAAACCTTCTGCTATATTATCCATAACTGAACCACTCGCTGCATTTATTTGGTCCTTCAGTTTATAATCGCGTGAAAAAGTACCGGCACAGGTAATTTTCCAGACCTCCTGCGATAACAACCTCGATTTTTTCCAGGCCTCCAGGTCCTCAAACCGCCGGATAGTTGCCATGTTTTCAGTTTAGCGTTTACAATTTGCTGTTTGCGGGTTTAAAGTTTTTGCTTTTCGAAAACTTAGTTTACAAGTTTTATATTGAGTTGAAACCCGGACAAAAAGCTGAATCCTGTATTCAACTGAAAACCGTAAACTGAAAACTGTCAACGCTAAGTAAGCACCTCCGTTTTAAACTCACTATTAAAATGAAATTCAATCTCGGGATTATTCTCCCGTTCCATTTTCAAAAACCAGTCTGACGGGGCCAGGTAAACCAGGTGGCCGTCTTTATCAAGCATCACATTGCTGTGTTTAAAGCGGATAAAATCATCCAGCTTTTGCGGGTTGTCGCTACGCAACCAGCAGGCGCGGGTCATGCTGATAGGCTCAAACCTGCAACTAGCCGCGTACTCATGCAGCAACCGGTACTGAATTACCTCAAACTGAAGTTCGCCCACGGCACCTACAAAACGGCGGTTACCCGGTTGCTGGGTAAACAACTGCGCCACCCCTTCGTCGGTTAACTGGGTTATGCCTTTCTCCAGTTGCTTGCTCTTCATCGGGTCGGTATTAATCAACTCCTTGAAAATTTCGGGCGAGAAAGACGGAATGCCCCGTATCTGAAAATCCTCTCCCTCCGTCAGCACATCACCAATTTTAAAATTGCCGGTATCATATAAACCCACCACATCACCGGGGAAAGCCTCATCCACAATATTCTTTTCCTGCGCCATAAAACTAACCGGCGTACTGAACCTGAAATTTTTGTTCAGCCGCACATGGTGGTAATAAGTATGGCGTTCAAACTTGCCGCTTACTATACGCATAAAAGCAATCCTGTCCCGGTGCTTGGGGTCCAGGTTGGCGTGTATTTTAAAAATAAAGCCGGTCATCTTTTGCTCGGTTGGTTCAACAAAGCGTTTATCGGTTTCGCGGCCGCGCGGGGTAGGCGAAATTTCAATAAATGTTTCCAGCAACTCCTGCACACCAAAGTTATTTACCGCCGAACCAAAAAACACCGGTGCTAAATTTCCTTTTAAATATTCTTCTACGCTAAAAGCATCGTACACCACCTCCACGGTTTCGGCATCCTCGCGCAATTGGGCCGCATCTTTTTCGCCCACCTGCTTGTCAAGCTCGGGGTCGTTCAGGTCGGTAATCTGCATCACCTCATCGGCTACCTTGGTGGTGCTGGGCTTAAACAGGTTCAGGTATTTTTTATGCACGTTGTAAACGCCCTTAAAAAGCGTTCCCCGGTTAATAGGCCACGATAAAGGCCTTACCCTTATCTTCAACTCCTTCTCAATTTCATCCAGCAAATCAAAAGGGTCGCGGCCCTCGCGGTCAAGCTTATTAATAAAAACTATCACCGGTGTTTTACGCATGGCGCAAACTTCCATCAGCCTGCGCGTTTGGGCTTCCACTCCTTTTACCGAGTCAACCACCATAATTACCGAGTCAACAGCAGTCAGCGTACGGTAGGTATCTTCGGCAAAGTCTTTGTGGCCGGGGGTATCCAATATATTTATCAGTTTGCCCTTATACTCAAAACTCATTACCGAAGTAGCCACCGATATACCCCGCTGCTTTTCAATTTCCATAAAGTCGCTGGTAGCCGTCTTCTTTATTTTGTTGCTTTTTACCGCACCTGCCGTTTGAATAGCACCGCCAAAAAGCAATAGCTTTTCAGTAAGGGTAGTTTTACCCGCATCGGGGTGACTGATTATCCCGAAAGTTCTGCGTTTGTTTAAATCATCTATAAATGCCATATACTTTACTTGAATGCCGTTTGTTTAAGCCTGCCCGCCTGCCGTACAGGAACGCGAAAATAAGAAAGGTTTCAAGTTTGGAGTTTCAAGTTTCAGGGTAATCGGCCATAAAACAGAGTTCCTGAATTTTAACTTGAAATTTTAAACATGAAACATGAAACTTTTAATGCCTTTCCATACCAACCGGCTTTTCTCCATAAAATTCAATCATTAAAAATGTCTTAAAAGCTAATTTTTCATGACAAGAAATGCTAAATAAAGCAGGTAAAAGCGGGTAAAAGCAGGTGTTTTTGTACATGAAAAATCCTTAGCATGCTTCCCGCCATTTTTACCTCCACCGGTTTCTTCTTTTAGGGGTAGGCTCCAAAAAAAGTTCCGAAAATTTTTCTAAAAGCTTCACCCGGTTCAACAGGGTGTAAGTAGTGGCCGTGCTGTAAGTGCCGTTTTTCATTTTAATCCTTTGGGTTTTTACATCAATGGCCCTGCGAAATTCTTCGGGAATATCGCTCAGGTTTTTAATATCGCCCTGGTCGTCAAAAACGTCGCCTATGCCGGTAAATACAATGTCCATCAGTTCGCGGTTCATAACTAAATTGCGCCGGGTGGTTTGCTCGGCAATCTCTTTCAGCTTTTCTTCAATATAAGCCTTTGCTTGCGGCAGTGCCAGTATTTTGCTGCCTGTGTTATCGGCGTTTTTGGGTTTATACCCGGCGCGTTTGGCTGCGGCCGTCGCATTCAGGTCTTTTAAATATTCATCGCAAAAGCGTTTTTGCCTCGGCTCCAAAGGTTTTAGCGGTTCCGAAGGGTCATAAGCAGGTGGGGGGTAATCATACATAGGTTATTCCATTTAGTGAATAACAAATATAGGCAAATAGATTTAAAAATGCAATATAGGCCTGATAGGAGTGTTTTTTGATGATTTGTTTGCCGGTATTTAACTCTCATCCTGAATCTAGTGTTCGAAACAAGATTAAAACAACAGTGAACAAGTCAGTCTACAAAACTATGCTTGTTGTTATTGGCTGTCTTGTCCTGAAATAGGTTGACGTTAAGATATCTCACTATCGTTCGGGAAGAAAAATGCTACTGTGATAGATAAAATTTCGCTCTTGTCATCCCGACCAAAGGAGGGATCTTAAACTTTGTTTATCGACTAAGGATTAATAATGTGAGGCATTTCAAAAGGTTTGGACACCTATGGCGAAGACGCTCATGAGGAGTTTTCTCTCATCCCTAATCACCTGTTGAAATAACAAAAAATGTTATTTTAGAATATGATTAAGAAAGCGCTGGCGCTGTTGCTTGTTGTTATCATCCTGCTTGCAGCCCTTAAATGTTTTAATGATTGGCGCAAAGTGCAGTTTGATGCGCAGGCCGTTAATAATGCCCATGTTTACTGCCAAATTGCTAAGACACTGGTTGAAAACAGGGATAGTATTGAACGTGCGCTCCTGTCCGGTGTGTCTGATACCTTAAAAAGGGTTCATACTTCTGCCATATTTGATGTTAGCGCCGGGTATTTCGTCAAAAATATATTACCTCAGCTCAGAAATATAGCTGCCATTAAAAAAATTGCGCCGTTATGTATGGACAGCATGGGCATTACCGCCGGTATCGACTTCGAAGCAAATAATATGGTAATATTTGACATAAAGACTTTCGATGGTTTTTTTGTTTTACCAAATACTGTTCATTACGTTGTTTATGATCCCGAGAACAGATTTGAAAAGGAATATTTCCACGCCCCTCACCAAACGCTTCGCAAAAAGGAACTCGCTAAAGATTTATACTATGTTATCCGCAGGATTTATTGGGATGACTGAATGTATTGTACCGTATTGAGCGATGCGAAAACGCAGTTTGGAAATATTGGTATATTTAACTGAACAGTTGTGCGGCTGCAGGTGGCATCGCTTTACTAAAGGAGCTAAAACGGGGCATTTCATATCTTACCTCTACTTTGAAACCATTTCTATACCATACTATCCTGCTGCTTGGCATTTTTGTTGTAATAATGACTGATTGCAAAAAAAAGCCCGGCACTATTTACCTCCTACCGGTGTTAAACAACTTTTCAATCTTATTTGAAGTCCGGACAAATCACATTCCAACTGATGAATAAAATATACTATAATTGCCCTGGAAAATTTTGCACTGTTCTACCCAAAAAATGACAACAATCTTTATGAAAAAATTTCACTTACTGTTTTTGATTTTTACGCTATGTATTTCAGGTAATACTGTCTTAGCCCCCTAAATGGTTGGACAAAAATGTTTAATCATTTTTGTAACCAAATCAATTTAGGATATGAGCAAAGTAAGAAGACAATTTACACCTGAAGAACGGTTATCCATTGTTCAGGAATCCCAACGTGAAGGGGTAACGGAAACTACCCGCAAGTATAACCTGGCACCATCGCTACTTCACAAATGGAAGCAACGTTACCTCAACAAAGGGATGGACGGATTGAAACCAGCCTATCATCGTATTGACCCTGATGTTCGGGCTTTAGAGCAGGAGAACGAACGGCTGAAAAAGATTATTGCCAAGCAAGCCCTACAGATAGAGGTGCAAGGGGAGCTTTTAAAAAAAACTCCTATCGTCTCATTGAAAAAGTATCGCTCGTGAAAAAGTATCTGCCCCAAGTTAATGTGAAAGAACTATGCGTTTGGCTCAGACTTCCGCGCAGTGTGTTTTACTACTGTCCGAAACAAGGTAAGCGTGGCATAGCACCAAGCACACATACCGCTATGCAGGACGGCAGTCGGGTGAGTAACGAACTGGTGAGCGAAGCAATACGCCAGCTATTGAATCAGGAGTTTGTCAATTACGGCTACGAGAAAATAACCGTATCGCTGCGCAACAAAAACTTTATCATTAACAAAAAGAAGGTATATCGGCTGATGAGTGAACAGCAGTTATTGTTTGGCAAAACCATAACCACCACTGGCAGACGGGAGTTTGTGAAGCATAGAAAGGTAAACGCAAAGTATCCGATGGAATGTATCTGCCTCGATATTAAATACGTCTGGGTGAATGGCGAAAAGCGTCACTACTACCTATTAACCGTCATGGATATATTCAGCCGTAAGGCTCTCTGCTTTATCTTTCAGAAAAGCATTCGCAAGATGGATGTAATCAACCTGTTCCGAAGACTGAACGTAGAGCATGATATTAAGGGCGTTACCTTACGCAATGATAACGGCTCGCAGTTTATAGCCAATGATGTTAAAGCGTTCCTTAAAACCATCGGTATTAAACAGGAGTTTACCCATATCGCTACGCCAGAAGAAAACGCTTATATCGAATCCTTTCACAGCACTGTGCAACGTGATGTGATTGAGCGGTATGAATGGAGCAGCTATTACGAGGCCAAAACAACCATCGAAAGGTATATGCAGTTTTACAACGAACAATACCTGCACCGTAGCATTGGAATGATTACCCCCAATCAGAAATGGGAACAGGGGGCGGCAGCAAGAACAGCTGCTAAGCAACCAGATATTGCGTTGCGGGACTTGTCAAGGGCGATGGATACCGCTGAAAATTTAATAGAAAATCCATCGCCTGGCCCGACCCTTTACAAGTCCCAATGCGAAGATTATCTTTGCGACGCAGCTGGGCTTGCAAGCGTGGATATGACCACAACTGTTTTAAAGAATATGTCCAATCAATAAGGGGCTAAGACAATACTTATTCACAGCTTTTAGGATGGAGCTATTATACACCTCTTACACTTATCGAAACATCGGGCACCCCACTGTATAATTACCAGGCACGGGTGGTAGTAAATACTCAGACTTACATTACAGCCGGACAAATGAATGCTTCGGGAAGTGATATACGCTTTGGTAACGACCAGTTTGGCGACGTGCTTTATAACTACTGGATTGAAGCGGGTGTCAATACCGATAGTACTGTAATCTGGATTAAGATTGATACCCTTTTGGCGCACCAGTGCAAAACCATTTATATGTTTTACGGCTATGCCGCCGCGCCAGCGGTTTCGGCTATCCAGGGTACTTTTTATGGGCCGCTTTCCGCTACCGACAGCGTGCAGCCCGCCGGCAGCGCTTCAGTGCCTAATCCGGGATATAACGATTATACCATGGGTTTCTCCTTTACCCCCAATACTAATATCCTTGTAACCAGTTTGGGGGTACAATATGTTGCGGGCGTTAATAAATATACAACGCTCTTTACTACCGGCCAAAGCAAACTGGCGCAGGTAGAAGCCTCAAATTCGGCGGTAGAATATTATGGCTTGTCTGGCCCCATCTGGTTAAACTCTGGCACAACTTACATGCTGGCCAGCTATGCCAATTCTGCAACTTATGCTTATGCAAATACCACCCACTTAAACCAGTACCTGGCGTATCAGGCAACCTGGTATAGTACTTTCAGTACCCAGGGCAGCTTCCAAACTCAAAATTCATATCCGTATACCAGCTTTACTACCGAACTGGCCGGCATACCTGATATGCTGTTTTATGCTTCGGCATCAGCCAGCTCGCCGCCCAGGTTTTTTTGGGGCACCAATAACCTGTCTGTAAATCCTCAGCCTACGGTATTTGAGTGCCTGGGTCAGTCTGTAACCATTGGCGACACCGCAACCGGCGAAGTTGGTTCGGTTACATATACCTGGACACCAACTACCGGCCTTAACAATGCCCATATTGCCGAGCCCGTGGTAACGGCCTATAATTCCGGTGTTTATACAGTTTCGGTACGCGATGGCGGCACAGGCTGTTTAACCGTGGCATCGGTAAACGTAAATGTGGTTAACCCAAGCTATGGAACCTTGTCCGATTCAATTTGTGTGGGGCAAACTTATTATTTTGGCACCGGTACCTATACTCTGCCCGGTACCTATCGCGATACCATGGTTAATGCAGCGGTAACCGGCTGCGATAGTATTGTTACCCTGCACCTAAGCTTGCACCACGTACCGCAACCTGTAATTAATCAAAATAACGATAGCCTTTATACCAGCGCATATGTTAGTTACGAATGGTTGCTGAACGGGCACCGCTTAAACGGTGCTACAAGCGGCAGCATATTAGCTATTGCCAATGGTAACTACCAGGTAATAGGTACCGATGGCAGTGGTTGTTCTGACACTTCGGCGGTATATCCTTTTTCTAACACAGGTATCAGCAATGTAACGGCAACGGCGGATATAAACGTATATCCTAATCCGGGCAATGGCCGCTTTTATATATCGGCAGGTACTGCTTATGCAGGTGCCGCTTATTCAATAGCCGATGAACTGGGCAGAAAAATTGCCGAAGGACATTTTACCCCCTCCCTTTCTGAGTTGAATATAACTGATGCACCGGCAGGAATTTACACCCTTTTTTTTACCGGAGGCAGCAAAAGGCTGTTGGTAATAAAATAAACTTCGCTGCTATTATATTGCAGACACTTACTTGTTAAGTTTAACTGCTAATGGAAAAACTGCAACGCAGCTTATAGTTAAGTAGAAGCAGCATAGTTATTCCTTTAGCCATACATCTCCCTTTGCCGGGGCGGTAACCGGGTTTACTCTTCCGGCATGTCCCCACTGCACTTCAAAATTGCTGAAACGCGTATCGGGCCGGTAATAATCGGTGGAGGTGATTTGTGCCCCGCTTTTAAATGCGGCAAGTTTACGGCTATTGTCATTATTACGCGATTCAACAGTTTCGGCATCAGACCGTGTGCGCACTATGTAACCCTGTTTTACCAGGGTCATTATGCCGGCACTATCTTTTACCGGGTCGTCCTGCATAATAAAAGCACATTCGGCTTTACCGGGGTTACTATAAATACACATAGCCCTTTCTTTAAGCGAGGGATGGTTGGCGGCATATAAATCTTTAGCATCGCCAAGCATAATAAAAATAATTTTACCTCTGCATTCCCCTAGCGCTGGCCATCCGTTTTTCCTGGCCATCTCATCTAACGATGCATATTTACCTTTCAACTTGTCAGGGGTAAGAATACTCTTTAGTTCGTTTCCGAAAACCGATTTTATTTCTGCATCCATCGAGTCGCAGGTAGCGGCATCAAAAGGCACAACGCGCTTAAAGCCTAACATCCGCAGTACAGCGCTGGCGTCGCCAGGCCCGCCGGTTTTCGTTTCAACATTAATAAACAATGGCAGGTGGTTGGGATGAGCATCGCTCCAGTTTTTTATTGCCCTCAGAGCATCAACAAATGTATAGTAGTTGGTTTGGTAGTCAACGTCTTTAATGTGCAGTACTTTGAAACCGGGTTTAAGTAAAACCTCAACATCCGACTTTTGATGCATGCCATGCACCAGACTATTTATTCTTCGCTTGTAAAAAACACCACCGCGCGGGTCGTTATAAATATCAATTTCAAGGCCGCGCATATTGTAATTAGTAAACTGCGAATCGATAGTGGTGTGGCCATAGTCAATGCCGATGGGGTCTAATTTTTTGCCCAGCTTCTTTCGCATGCCCATTAAAAATTTCATGACCCGCGGGTCGGGCAATTTTTTGTAACTGTTATGGCTGCCTATAATTTGAATTTGATTCAGCTTTAAATCATCGGCATTTTGTGCAAATAGCTGGCAATAAGTAACGCATAAACATAAACCCGCAACTAATATTTTCATCGGCTTAATTTTTGGCAAATAAAATTGTTTTAGTAATGACGGCGATAAAATTTTAACACGGGTAAATTATTACAACCGTTTAAGGGTTTTTATTGATACGGGGCTGGCGGTCATATTTTTATCCATTGTAATGCATCCAAACCCGGTTCGGCGTGCTCATTATTGATAAACATTGATAATGCGCAACAACCCGTTTCGGTGCTCTTTGTTACTTGCGGTTTCGCGTGCTTTCAAAACAAACCGGTGCTTTTTGAGCGTGGTTACCGGGTACGATTTATTGCGGTGCACATGGCCTGCCAACCAGAAAGCGATGTGCCTGGTGTAAGGTAGCAGCGCCTGTGTAAGTTTATCGTATTGGTCGGTTGGCAATCCATTAAAGATGGACATGAAATCGTGATGTGGCGGTTGATGGCTGAACAGAAAAATGTTATGGTCTCCGGTATCAGGAAAAGTGGCCAGGGTGTGCATCAGCCAGTCAAAACTGGCGTGCGGAAAATCGTTTAACCTTGGCTTCGGGCCATGATCCGTTTTCGGGCGGCCGTATAAAAAACGGGGATTGAGATCGAAAAATACAAACCCGTATCCCTGGTATTCAAACATAAAATTCTGAAAATACTGCTCGTGTTGCGAGTAAGGACTATATACGCGAACCTGCCGGTAACCATCATCCCACCGGTCAACAAAACGTTTCAGCGTATCAAATTCTTTTTTGAAAACCACGTTGCAAACCGAGTCTCCGCACGCCAAAGTTGCCCAGCTGTTTTTGGTATGCGGCACCACGTCATGATTGCCTATTTGCGGTACAAATGGAACGGTAAGGCTGCTCAGTATTTCATTCACCTTGTCAAACTCCGATTTTTCTCCGCTGTCAGTCAGGTCACCGGTTACAATTACAAAACGGATATCGCGTTTTTTGGCATTGGCATTAATCCAGTTAACCGCCTTACGCAGGCGTTCAGCGGAGTATCCAACATCTCCGGTAGGCATGGTATCGTTGACAAAACCGGGTGTTCCGTAATCGTCAATCCCCTCGCCAACGTGAATATCGGTTAACTGCACAAACGAGAATTTGCGAACGGCGTGCGGTCCTTTTTTATGAAGATTGGAGACCATAATACGCTGCGCCGAAAGTGTATCCATCAGGCAGTAAACTATTATTACGCATAAATAACGGCCCATCCTCATAAGTTCACAAAATAATAAACTTCAGACTTGTTTTAAGTGCCCGTCAAAAGTGCAGGGTAAAAGCCAGGCCGCCGGCCGCGGTATTGTAATTAGGGCTTGTAATCAGGGTTGGATTCCAGGTAATACTTAAATCGTCTTTCATATTCCAACCCATCAGGTGCGCATCAACAGTTGCATCAACAACATTGAGCAAATACCAAACTACTATACCAATACCCGATATATCCAGGTATTTTTTAAAGTAATCGCGGTATGCTTTTAGTGTCGGAACGTCGTTGATACCGTTAAACTGCGCATTAATATTAGGATTGTAAGCTACCTGCGCCCGGTAAGCGGCCCGGTAACCGGTAAAATTCCAAGCTGTGTAGTAAACTGCAAAACCAAAGCCGCCAAAGCCCGCATAAATAACCGGTATCTTCCAGTACTTTTTATTATAAGCCTGTCCCAGCCCCGGTAATACGGCCGATAAATAAGCCGCCTTGCGCGCACTATGCAATGGTTTCTTTACCTGCGCCTGTGCAGATGAATCGGTGCCCGAGCTATCAAGAGCAGAGATGGATTGAGTTGCCGTATTTTTTTTTACTACATAATTGCTGTCTGAGGTAACAGGCAGGGTTGAATCCTGGGGCGACACCAAAGGCATGTGGCTTTCCTGTGCGGCTAAATGTGCTGCAGCCAATATAAACACCATCAGTAAAAAGCCAAATTGAATGTTGGTTCTCAAGTTTCGGAATTCTGATTTCACATTTCAAATTTCGGATTTCGGCCTTAAAACCTGAAACTTGAAACCCGAAATTTGAAACTTAACCGGTAATAGCTTCAACCAAACGCTCTAAATCGTCGTCATTATAAAATTTCACTACAATTTCCCCTTTACCCTCTTCAGTGCGGTTAATATGCACCTTAGTGCTAAGCGAAGAAGTGAGCTGGTCCTGCATTTTCTTAACGGTAAACGGCAGCGGCTTTGAATTATTGGTTGTGCTTGTACCTTTTTTAGGTTTTGCTTCGAACGAACGCACTAATTCTTCTACTTGTCTTACGCTTAATCCCTTTTGTATAGTCTCTTTATAAGCCGCCAGCAAAGAACCCACATCAGGCAATGATAAAAGGGCCTTGGCATGGCCCATGGTTATTTTATTATCGCGCAGGCCTGCCTGTAAATCGGGTGGTAGTTTAAGCAGGCGTATAAAGTTAGTTACGGTGCTGCGGTTTTTGCCCAGGCGTACGGCCAGCTCTTCCTGTGTTAGCTCACACTCATCCTGCAGGCGTTTATAGTTAATGGCAATTTCGAGCGGATTGAGGTCTTCGCGCTGTATATTTTCAATCAGGGCAATTTCAATACTTTCCTGGTCGCTGGCTGCGCGGGCAAACGCCGGTACTTCTTTTTTACCGGCCAGTTTTGAGGCACGCAAACGGCGTTCGCCGGCAATAAGCTGGTATTTATTATTCTCAATCCTGCGCACCGTAATTGGCTGAATAACGCCGTGAATTTTTATAGAGTCGGCCAACTCATTCAAACTTTCTTCTTCAAAAGTAGTTCGTGGCTGAAACGGGTTTACCTCTATCTGCTCAAGGGGTATATTAATTACAACCGTGCCTGTGGGTGCGGTAACGGTACCCACAATTTGTTTTTCGCGCACAGGGTCGGTGGTGGTATCATTGGCTTCGAGCAAAGCGCCGAGGCCGCGTCCTAAAACAGACTTCTTCTTTTCAGTCATATTACCGGTAAATTATAAAGTGATATAAAATTAAGTTGCTTAATTGTTCGAAGCGGGGTCATCGTCTTCCACTAAATTAAACTCCTTGTTTACTTCAGGTATGTTAGTAGCGTTATTACGTTGCAGCATTTCGCGCACCAGGTTCATATAGTTAATGCTGCCTTTGCTTTCAGCATCATACATAATGGCCGGCTTGCCGAAACTGGGCGCCTCTCCTAACCGGGTATTACGATGTATAATGGTATCATAAACAATGTTCTGAAAGTGGCGTTTTATTTCATCTACCACCTGGTTAGCCAGCCTTAAACGCGGGTCGAACATGGTTAGCACTATACCCTCAATTTCAAGCTTGGTATTTAAACGCGTTTGAACAATTTTAATAGTATTGAGCAGCTTGCCCAATCCCTCCAATGCAAAGTACTCGCATTGCACCGGTATCAAAACCGAGTCAGCGGCGGTAAGCGCGTTTACGGTTATAAGACCCAGTGAAGGCGAACAGTCGATGATAATAAAATCATAATCTCCGCGTATTTCATCTAAAATCTGTTTGATAATTTTTTCGCGGTTGGGCTGGTTAATCAGTTCAATTTCGGCACCTACCAGGTCAAGGTGCGAGGGTACCAGGAACAAATTCGGAGTTTCAGTTTCAAGAATGATGTCCTTAATCTTCACTTCATTCACCAGGCATTCGTACAGGCTGGTTTTAATAGCCTTGGGGTCGAAACCAACGCCTGAGGTGGCATTAGCCTGAGGGTCGGCGTCAATTAACAGCGTTCTATATTCCAATACAGCCAGACTGGCGGCAATATTAATAGCCGAAGTGGTTTTACCTACGCCGCCTTTTTGATTGGCCAGCGTGATAATTTTTCCTAGCCGGGGTTTTTCTTCAACTTTCTTTTTGGTCATCTTCTTTAATTAATTTTTTGCCGCTAAGGCACAAAGTAAAAGGCAAAGTTTAAATCAGTTAATACAATTCAACATCCATTATTCAAAATTCTATATCCCGTGTTCTTTGTGTTCGTAGTGCCTTTGTGGCAAAAAGTATTTATAATTCAATGCTTTGGCCAATGTTCAGCAATATCAGTTCCTTGCCTTTATCTCTAAACTTCTTAATGGCGGCCTGGTGGTCAATTTTAATGTACCCAAAGGTATCATAATGAACGCCAATTACCTTATCACATTTTATAAAATCAGAAGCAATCACGGCATCATCAACCCCCATGGTAAAATTATCGCCAATGGGTAACACTGCCACATTTAATTTGTTGCAGGTCAGCGGTATTAGCTGCATATCCATGGTAAGTGCCGTATCGCCCGAATAATAGAAACTACCCTCAGCAGTTTCAACCACAAATCCGCCGGGGTTGCCACCATAGGTGCCGTCAGGCATGCCGCTTGAGTGAATTGCTGATACCAGCTTTACCGTTCCAAAATCAAATTTCCATTTACCACCGTGGTTCATGGGGTGCACCTTTTTAAGGCCTTTTGCCTGAAACCACTCACCTACTTCAAAATTTGATATGATAGTCGCTCCTGTTCTTTGGGCAATTTCAGGCACATCAGCCATGTGATCCTGGTGTCCGTGCGATACCAGGATAAAATCGGCAGGTATGCTGTTTATATCAATGTTTTTCGCCAGCTCGTTATATTTAATAAACGGGTCGAAAAGCAGGTTTTTTCCTCCTACAAGTACTCCAAAGCAGGCATGTCCGTAATAGGTTAGCGTCATAGTTTTTAAGCTGCTCAAAAGTAGAACATACGTGGAACATTGGCCGTTCGTAATTCTCCACCTATAAACAGATTCGTTGTTTAAACGTATGTTGATAAGTGCTTTTTGCTGTGGAAACGATGTGGGTATAAAATAGAAAAGTCCGCCCAAAGGCGGACTTTTCTGGTATCGTGATATGGATAATTATCTGGTGATAATCAACTTCTTGGTAGCTACGTTCGCGCCACTTTGAATCTTCACTAAATAAGTACCTGTAGCCATAGAGGTAAGATCGATGTTTTTGTTGAAAACACCAGAATTTTCACTAGTGCCGTAAGTTTTTACAGTTTCGCCTAAGATGTTGTAAACAGTAATGGTAACGTTCTTGTCGGCTCCGTTGATGGTAATGTTGATGTTACCATTGCTTGGGTTAGGAACTACATTCACGCTGTTTTCAAAGGCAACATTCTGAACACCTAAACAGTTCTGAACGGTTACTGATTCGTTAAAGCTGAATTCGCAACCTGCGCTGTCAATCAATAAAGTAACGTTAAAAGTACCTACTGAATCGTAAGTGAAAGTAGGGTTGGTAAGTGTAGACTGTGAAGAAACACTTTCACCGAAGTTCCATTTTGACTGGTAACCTGTTACATCAGATGATGTGTTGGTAAATGCAGCAGGTTGGTTTACGCAAATCTCAGCAGGAATAGTGAACGATGCAGTTTGGTTTGCACCGCTTGCATTAGTCGCAATTTCCTGGGCAGTGGCAGTACAACCTTGTGAGTTGGTTACTGTTACCACGTAAGTTCCCGGGTTGAATATGGTGGTGTTTGCTGTGGTTGATGAACCGTAAACGCCACCGCTCCATGCATAAGTTGCACCAGCTAAGTCACCGCCTCTGGTAGTAGTCACCGCAAAAGGACTAGCGCTTCCGCTGCAAGGAATTGAGTAAGCCGAGTCAGCTATAGAGATAGATAAAGTGCTGTTTACAGAAACTAAAGCAAGGATTTCCCAGTTCTGGGTATATAGGTAAGAGCAGTTATCAGGGAAACCAAGACCGAAGTAACCGTACTCATTACTTACCGGAGTTACAGCAGCTGTAGTTGGACCAGTTGAGTCAATTTCTCCATAGAAAGAGCTTCCACCAATGTTACCGTACTTAGCAGTACCGGCAAATGGAGAAGGGTAAGCTGGAGAAGTGAATGTTTGACCCTGGTAAGTTACAGTTCCGCAAGAGTCTGCGTAGCTGTATGACAACCAGAAGTGAGATGAAGTATCGCTGCTGAAGAAATTAACTCCAACTGCAAAACCCTGACCAGGATTGAAAGTCTGGCTGATAGGCAAGGTTACCAGTCTCATATATCCAGGTGTAGTACCTACAACAAAAGGCTGTAAGCCATTATATCCTGAATAGGTAACTTTTTGAACAGCTGTAGCCGAAACAGTAGTACCTGTTATTGGATAAATACTGATAACTACGCTGTCTCCGTTTAATGCACCGGTAGATGAAGTATCATCGGCTGCAAGGCCGGCAAACATGTAAATAGTATCTAAAGTAATCTGGCTGGCAGAGCGTATTTTAGAATACATGGTTTGGTTAGTGAAGTTTGCAAACGCAAGTGAGTCAAACGCTTGAACCGCGTAGCTGTATATCTGATTGTCGGCAGCGGCTATTGTAATAAACGATGAGTTTAACTCAGCGCCAGCTACCTGCGGTGTTTGCGAATTCCAGCTACCGTTGTAAGCTATTTGCAGGGTGTTAGTGGCTACTAACTCATTATAAGTGCTGTAATCCAGAATGTCTTCTGTGTTACAGCTGTCCAAACTACGTTGATTATTAGCACCAGCTCTGTGTGTAAAACCAGGTCTGCCCGAATTAGGTAATAATTTACCAAACTTCGGCTGTGTTTTAGCGGAGAATGGCTGCTGCGCAAAACTCAGGGCTGTCAGCGCAGTTAGAAATAGCGTAAGTAAATTTTTCATGGCTATTTTGATTCAATTTAAGGGTTAAGAAAAAGTTATTAATATGGTAATGCTTAGTTTATTAGAAAAGCAAATCAAATTAAAAAACAGCTAGTTTCAAAAGAATTGACGATAAATTCGACAAATAAGTAGCAGCGTTTTTACCAGCACAGTATTTTTTTACAATACTGTGACAAAAAGGCACATTTTACGGTTGACCTCTTTAACTTTACAATTGTAAACCTGGCCATTCCGGGATTTGCCGGCCCTTATTGAAGCCAATATGTTGGTATAAATATTGAAAAATGCAATCCGGAAGAACTGACGGATCGCAACCAGAAACCGCAGGCCGAAAACGGTCAACTATCTCCTTTATAAAAGCAGTTCCGGCAGCGGGGCTCGTAAATGTCCTTTTCCCCTAAAAGAATCCGGTTTTTTTCATTTCCGCGGCGGTACGAAAAATGCGCAATGTCGCCACACTTCATACAAATAGCATGTACTTTGGTAATATAGTCGGCAATACTTAGTAAGGCGGGCATAGGTCCAAACGGACGCCCTTCAAAGTCCATGTCAAGTCCTGCAATAATGACCCTAATGCCTTTTTTTGCAAGCTTTTCGCAGGTTTCGGGCAATGCAGCGTCCATAAATTGGGCCTCGTCAATGCCAACTACCTCTATCCCCTCTGATAACAAAAGCAAACTGCCTGAGTGTTCTATGGGAGTGGAATGAATAGCATTGGCATCATGCGATACCACGTTTATTTCATCGTAACGAACATCTATACTGGGCTTAAATATTTCGACTTTCCGGTTGGCTATTTGCGCACGTTTAAGCCTGCGTATTAACTCCTCTGTTTTACCTGAAAACATGGAGCCACAGATTACCTCAATCCACCCATTCCTTTCTTTCCCCCTGGTCGGTTCTATAAACATAATGTATGCGAAATGTTAAATAGTTTACAGCTTCAAGCGCCCGCACTTCAACGCGAAGAAATGGAATTTATATCAAATGCCGCCAAATCTTGTCAGCACACATTAAAGCGGTCAAAATCGCGTTTATTCAATAATAAGTTGTTCAAAACTCAAAATCCGGCAGTATTATTTTACGCTAGGTTTGTCTAAAATATACCGTCAATGAAATCACCAAAAATATCTGATTTACTGATTAAAATAAGCGGCATTATTGAAGACCCGGCGTTTCCTTCCATTTCGAAACTGGAACGCGATTTATTAAAACAGCATATCAGGAATTTGTATGAAGAAATAAGTAGCCCTGATATTCAAACGGCGATGGAAGATGAACCCATTCGGGAAGTCCCGGTGAAACGACCAGTTTTACGGCCCAATGATAATTTGCTCATAAAGGAGGAAGTACCTGTTCGGAAAGAAGCCGAACCTGGGAAGAAGGAAGTGATTACCGTGACAGAAAAAGTAACTGCAAAGCCGGAAACTAAAGTTGAAACCAGGGTTGAAACCAAAGTTGAAAAACCTGTGCAAAACAGCATGGGGGCCATTAACGATAATATCAAACCTTCCGGTTCTTTAAACGAAAAACTGAAAACATCTTCTGTTACCGAAGTACACAAAAAGCTGGCTTCAAAACCTTTGAAAGAGCTTATAGACCTCAATAAAAAATTTGTATTGCTAAATGAGTTATTCAAAGGAAACACGGAGGCCTACAGCGCCGCCATTGCACATATTGACTCCCTGAATGATCATGAGTCAGCTCAGTCCTTTATCAATACACAACTGATCAGCAATTACGCCTGGGACGATTCAAAGCAAAGCACCCGTATGTTTTATAAACTGGTGAGAATGAAGTTTGGGCTGGAGTAAATTATTTGCCCGAAAACTCAAGCACATCATTTTCAATTTCCCCGTGCCTTATGTTCATTAAATCAAAAAGGTAGTTCTGTTTCAACAACCACGGCTTTTTAGTCCCCTGCTTCGGCAGGCTGTTAATTTGTCGTTGTATATATCCGGGACTGAAATCGGTAAACGGCAACAATTGAAGTGAGGGGTTCTTTTGTCGTGGCGTACATTGGCGGTACCCCTTTTTATCCATGTAATTTAGCAACCGGCACATGTACTGGTTAGTCAGGTCAATCTTCAGCGTCCACGAAGCGTTGGTATAACCAAAGGCCATCGTCATATTGGGCACGTCGCTTAGCATAATACTTTTGTACGATACGGTTTTTGTCATGTCCGGTTTCTTTCCGTCAACCACCAGTTCAATACCTCCAAACATTTGCAAGTTTAAGCCGGTGGCGGTTACAATAATATCTGCTTCAAGTACCTGCCCCGATTCTAATTGTAATCCTTTATCGGTAAAAGCGGAAATCCGGTCTGTAACCACAGACGCACTTCCATTTTTAATGGCCTTAAATAAATCGCCATTGGGGACGAGGCAAACCCGCTGGTCCCACGGATTATAGGTAGGGCTAAAGTGTTTTTCTACCGGGTAATCATCACCCAATTCTTTCTTAATGCCTTTTATCAGCAGGTTTTTAATAAATTTTGGATGCCTTCTGCTAACCCGATAAAAAAGATTACCCATCAGTATATTCTTCCAGCGGGTAATTGTATAAGCCAGTTGGAGCGGCAAATTTCTGTTCATCCAGTTTGCCAGTTTGTCTACATCGGGTCTTGAAAATACGTATGTAGGCGAACGCTGCAACATCGTTACATGAGCCGCTTTTTTAGCCAGTTCTGGCACCAGGGTAACTGCAGTTGCCCCGCTACCGATAACAACTACACGCTTACCGGTGTAATCTAAATCACCGGTCCACTTTTGCGGATGAACGATAAGCCCTTTGAATTTCTCCATGCCTTTAAACTCAGGCAGATAACCTGCATCATAATTATAATAACCTGCGCAAACCGAAATAAAATTACAGGCATAAACCACCGGTTGTCCATCCATTTCAACATCAACGGTCCACAAGGCTTCAGTCGATGACCAACTCGCTTTTTTCACCTTTTGTCCGAAGCGTATTTTTTCACGAATGTGATATTCGTCAACAGCTTCATTCAGGTAGGTCATTATACTTGGTCCGTCGGCAATGGCTTTATTACTGGTCCAGGGGCGAAAGCGAAAACCCAAAGTATACATATCTGAATCGGACCTAACGCCCGGGTATTTAAATAAGTCCCAGGTTCCGCCAATATTTTGTCTGCCTTCCAAAATGGCAAATGTTTTATTCGGGCAGTTTATTTGCAAATGCCGGGCCGCGCTAATGCCGGAAATACCGACACCGATGATGATTACATCAAAATAGGTTTTGTCCATTTTGTAAAACAAATGCTTTTCTTAATACAATTTTACCCAAAAGCGGACAAACTACTGTTAGTATGTATGACTATAAAAAGCAGAGGCGTTATTTATAGCTAACCTCTTTTGCTGCTGCCACAACTTTTGCAACCGAGGGCAAATATTCTTCCACCAGGTTTGGCGCATAGTGCATCGAGGTATCGGTAGAGCAAACTCTGCGGATGGGTGCATCGAGGTAATCAAACGCATGCCGTTGCACCTGGAAAGTAATTTCGGAGGCAATGGAGCTAAATGGCCAGCTTTCATCCAGTATAACCAGCCGGTTGGTCTTTTTTACCGAAGCAACAATGGCATCAATATCTAACGGGCGAATAGTCCTTAAATCCAAAACCTCGGCGCTTATGCCTTCTTTCTCCAACTCTTCAGCGGCTTTCAGGGCCAACTTCATCATTTTATTGTAACTCACAATAGTTACATCGGTTCCTTCACGTTTGATATCGGCTTTGCCAATAGGGATTAAGTATTCTTCCTCGGGCACTTCACCCATATCGCTATACATCATTTCGCTTTCCATAAAAATTACCGGGTCGTTGTCCCGAATCGCGGATTTAAGAAGACCTTTAGCATCGTAGGGTGTTGAAGGCGATATAACCTTTAAACCCGGCACGCAGGCAAGCATGTTAGTAAGCATTTGCGAGTGTTGCGCACCCAACTGACCCGCACTTCCCTGCGGACCGCGGAAAACAATCGGTGAACCGAACTCACCCGCACTCATCGAAAGCATTTTAGCCGAGCCGTTAATAATCTGGTCGAACGCCAGGATGGCGAAATTCCAGGTCATAAATTCAACAATGGGTTTTAATCCATTCATGGCGGCACCAACGCCAATGCCTGCAAAGCCCAGCTCCGATATTGGAGTGTCAATTATTCTGCCTTCGCCAAACTCAGCCATCATACCCTGGCTTACTTTATAGGCGCCGTCGTATTCGGCCACTTCTTCACCCATTAAAAAAACGGTCGGGTCTAAACGCATCTCTTCACTCATGGCCTCACGCAGTGCTTCTCTGAAACGTATTTTTCTCATGGTATTAATTTGAAGGCGCTAAAATAACAGAATAAACTTGTTGGTGTGTTTAACTGCAACGTGCCGGTGGTTACTGCCATATCAGGAGGGTGGATTTAACCCTTTTGTAATTAACTATTTTAATATATCTTTGTGCCATATGGCATAAACAACTTTGAAAGTTAAAATGCCACCGGATTTAGTTTTGGTTAGCACTTTATTAAAAAGATGACGTTATATTTGTTTTAAGTGTGCAAGGATAAAGTTTATGTAGTATGATGGACCGGTTTTTATTATTGTTTTCGTCGGCTTTATTTACGTTCGGATACTTTAGCCCCCATTTTCAAAAAAATCCGCCCCCGGTTGCCCTAAACAGTCCGCTTCAGGATTCGTTGTTAGTTAAAAAGGAAGATGCGGCTAAGAGTGACTCGTTATTCCAGCTTTTTCTGAAAGGCGGTGGCGGGGCACCGTCCCCAAATTCTAATGTTGCCAGGGGCGATTCTACGACTTCCGCTAAGGCCGATCCCAACCATGCCGCTGTTACGTTAACCGCAAAAACCGATACGGCCGTTGCAAAAAAGGACTGGGTGCCAGGCCAGGTAGACACCACCATTTTAAAAGAAATAGCTGCCGGTATGGTTAGGGTTGCCGGAGGAACCTTTACAATGGGTTGTAAAGAAGGTTATTGCGATGTGTGGGTATTACCGGCCCACACGGTTACATTAACCGATTTTAAAATAGGTAAGTTTTTGATAACCCAGAAACAATGGCAGGCTATTATGGATACAAATCCATCGGCTTTTAAAGGCTGTCCGGACTGCCCCGTTGAAAAGGTTAGCTGGAATGATATACAACAATTTATTGCCCGGTTAAACCAGCTTACGGGAAAAAAATACCGGTTGCCAACCGAAGCGGAGTGGGAGTTTGCTGCCAAGGGCGGAATTAAAAGCAGGGGATATAAATTTACCGGAGCAACCTATTCCATAGGCTGGATTCAGGAAAACAGTAACGGGCGTACTCACCCGGTAGGTCAAAAATCGCTCAACGAGCTGGGTTTGTTTGACATGATGGGCAATGTATGGGAGTGGTGTGCTGACCGATATGGCCCCTATAAAGCAGGTTCTGTTAAAAATCCCCTGGGGCCTGAAACCGGTAATAACCGGGTAATTCGCGGTTGTGGTTGGAAGGTGACCGTTCAAACCTGTAGCCTCATTATGCGTAGCCCCCAGGCTCCTGACATGCGGACCAATGATGTTGGGTTTCGTTTAGCTGAGTAACTTATTGTGGCTGGTTAATGGGCCTGTTCTGGTTCTTTCAAAGTTAAAGCAATATATTATCTTTGGATCCTTAAAATCAATACTTTAATGAAGCATTTTTTCCTTTTCCTGTGTGCCGCTTTAATTAGTTATCAGCAGTTAAGCGCGCAATGTCCAACCTGTACGCCCGCATTTATAACGTGCCCGCCCGCAGGTGGTTTGTGTAATAAACTCGATACCGCAGTTGCCAACCACCCATACACTAAGGTCATCAATTTTTATATGCCCAAGGTAATTACTGACCCTTCAATATTATCCGAATGCTCATGCAGTACCGTTGATTTATTGCACATTACCGTTACCGGTGTTAGTGGTTTACCTACCGGCGTAACCTACCTGATTGGTAACAACGGTTATTTCGATGTACAAAATGGCGATACTTTGGGCTGCGCTACTTTTTGCGGTACGCCCCTGTTAGCCGGCACATACGTTGTAACTGTTTATTTAAGTGCCGATGTTACTGCAATAGGCACTCCTATAGGTAATGTAACGCAGGATGGCAATCCTCAACAGTACATTGATACCCTGGTAGTTTTACCTGATACAACCGCCGGAGTAAGTTCGTTTACCTATGGTAGCAATGGTTCATCGGCCTGTGATTCGATTACCATTTCGCTCAATGCGCTTTACACCGCTCCACAACCCAATATGACCCGTTATTTCTGGAAATTACCAAACGGCACCACTTCGCAGTCGCAATCGCCGGGTACTTTCAAATTTACCAATACATCCTCAGTGCCCGATACCTTCCCTGTAACGCTCACCACCATTTTTTACAGTTATGTGGTTAGCTACATTCATATTGAGCAAATTTTTGGCGGGTTCTGCGGTACTATTCCTCACCAGCAATTAACCTGCTCATGCTTAACCGGCGTTGATTCTCCAAATCCATTTGTTGAGTTTCCTTTGCTGGGCTTTAACAACAGCGCCAACGCACCTACTGCTACTTGTCGCAATATCAACTTTACACCCAACATGACCGATACAATACCTGTTGGCACCTTTACCCTGCCTATGCAGTTGTGGGATTTGGATGAAGGAGATATTTTTCATATTTACCAGAACGAACTTATTAGCACATACAATTTAACGGTTGGTATAGGCCAGTATAATTTTGCGGATGGCAATGCCGAGGGTTATGTGCAGTTTGATACCGTTGAAGGTACCGTGATTACCGAAACCTTAAATGTTATTGTTAACCCTACTCCACGTACTCCTAATGTAGTGGCCAGCCAGGATTCATTCTGCACCGGCGACTCCATTTTAGTATCGGTTGATACTGCCTCTTATTACCAGGGATGTACCTATGCCTGGTACCGCGACTCTGTATTTTTAAGCACTCAAACCGACAGCGCTTTTTACACAGCTACTCCGGGCAGATACAAGGTAATTATAACCAATTCTGCTACCGGTTGTACTAATGAATCGGCCTTTAAACCTGTTTATGAGGGCCAGTCACCATCGCACAGTACTTACATCGTATTTAACGGAACAGAAGAATTTTTGAATCCGCTTCCCCCGCCTTTTGCCGCCAATTGGTACTACAATGGTTTTCTGGTTACCGGACATAATGGTATGATATTGCCTTATATGGGTAATGGCGTGTATGGGGCCGAAATTTATAATACCAATTTCCCTCAATGTTCTTTTATCGTGCCTAATGATAGCGTTTCCGTTTTGGGTATTAATGATGTTTCGGGCAAGGTGGTGTATAACATCAATATTTTGCCAAACCCAAGCAACGGCAATTTCTCGCTGCAGTTTTACTCACCGCTGACTCAACATCTTACTATTAATGTGCGCAATATTATCGGTGAATCGGTTTTCACCAAAGAGCTTGACAACTTTAATGGTAATTTTAATGAAGAAATGAGCCTGGGCACTTTAAGCAAAGGCGTATATGTAATTTCTATTGAATCGGCCCTGGGTAATGAAAACCGGAAAATTGTAATTCAGTAAGCTTTAAGTCCCTGACAATCAAAAAGCCCTTCATCATCTGAAGGGCTTTTTAGTTTACCATGGGTGGCCTATGGGGTTCGAACCCACGACCTGCGGAACCACAATCCGCTGCTCTAACCAGCTGAGCTAAGGCCACCGTATTTCGGCGCAAAAATAAACATATCAGCCAAAAACTGAAATACTTACTGGCAATTTGAACAAATACATTTGGCAAACCCTGGCCAAATTATCACCAGGGCTTTGAAAGTGCTCAGCAGTTTAACGCGCTATGGCCTTTATTTAGATGGCTCAACTTTAAGGGTAAACTTTCTTTCTTTACCATTAAAAGGTGATTTTACTAACGCACCGCTTTTATCCAACAACTCCAGCTTAACTGTTGATTCGCCCAATGGAAGACCTTCAATTAAATAGGGTTCCCATTTGGTAAGCATAAACTCGTTTCCATTAACGGTAGCCCGTACTTTATACCCTGTGGGCGATAATTCGCAGTTAACCAGGTAAAAATCAAGCATTACCCGGCCGGTTTCTTTTTCGCCGATGTATTCACCTTTAGGCCGGCTTAAAAATACATGGGGCGCTTTTTCATCAAAACCAGCCAACGGGTCCTCTGTTCCGGCGGCTACTGCTTTTTCGCTGAATTTTTTCAGTATATACGCCTTTTTGTGCTTCAGGCTTTCGTGATAAGAGCGCGAAAGGAAGGCTAACAACACGTGCGTGCCGGGTTTAATGTCTGATGCAATATTCGGACTGTATGAGGCCATATACGGTGCATCATCCAAAATGAAATGTATGTGCTGGCCTTTAGCCGAGTTAGCGCACATTTTCTGGTCCGCATCCGGCGTTTGCATGCCCAGGTTGTAATTTGTCACCTTAAACTTAAAGGTATCCACCGAAGGTG
>Ga0364867_10026_pt1 | contig 96978 bp, 64 predicted proteins | sample ExccelAu500001D4_3_FD_206915 | JGI IMG/M metagenome (GOLD analysis project Ga0364867, IMG submission 206915) | Enriched cells from Trout Bog Lake Hypolimnion, Wisconsin, USA - BchlTB.Aug13.5000.01.D4 | ecosystem: Environmental > Aquatic > Freshwater > Lake > Hypolimnion/Profundal zone | place... | reverse complement strand
AGGATTGGAAAAAAGCTGTAGGCATGGGACTCGAAAGTACTAAAGCCCTTATTGCTAGGTATTGTAAATGAGTTATTATGATTGCAATCATCGGATTGAGAGTGAGTTGATTAATCATTTCAAATGACGTTCCGGAATCATTTTCTATTCATTTTTTCTTTTTTCCTGGTTTTCACACTTGCTTCTTACTCCCAGTCAAGTGTCAGTGAACTTGTTAAGGACGGAATTATGAAAGCGAGACTTGGAGATTATAGTGCTGCCATGATCTCCTTTGATAAAGCCATTGAACTTGATTCTTTGGCCATTGAGCCCTATTATAACCGTGGTATTACGCGAAGTGAGATGGGCGATTACAAAGGCGCTATCAAAGATTTCTCAAAGGTCATTTCTCTTAAACCTTCCATTGCTGAGCCTTATTTTAACCGTGCTCTTGCAAAAGATTATCTGAAGAATTTTTCCAGTGCCATCGATGATTACAACAAGGCAATCAACCAGAAGGCGGATTACGTTGATGCATACATGAACAGAGGACTAGACAAGTTTGAACTGGAAGATTACAAAGAGGCAGCCAATGATTATACGCGTGCCTTGCAATACAGGCCCAACTATCCTACTGCGTTTTACAATAGAGGGTTAGCCCGGTTTAATATGAACGATTATGAAAATGCAATCGCTGATTTTAATGAAGCTATCAAATATGATACCGTTTCACCAGAGTACTTTAGCAGTCGTGGTGCTGCAAAAGCAGCAGCAGGCTTTTTTCAGGATGCAATTCTGGATTTTAGTATAACCATAAAACTTTTACCTTTCGATATCAACCCTTATCTTAATCGTGCCCTTGCCTATTTGTATTTAAAAGAATATCAGAATGCTGTCGATGATTATTCCAAAGTCATTGAAATAGATCCTTATAATTCCGATGCATTTCTGAAACGTGGGGTTGCACGTCACTATATGGAAGACATACCCAACGCTTGTGATGACTGGAAAAAAGCTGATGAGTTGGGCTCAGAGAAAGCGAGAACATACATGGATAAATATTGTTCACCTTAGGCGTGCTACTTTTTTCTTTCTGAACGATTAAGGAATTGATTTGACCTGATAGGTGCAAATGAATTCCTGGCGAAAATTTCCCCTGATTAGGATGACTCTGCCGGTCTTAACCGGCATGATAACTGGTATTTTTTTTGAAACATCTCTAAAATTCCCATTAACTCTTTTGGGAATATTCTTCTTGGTTTTAGGTTTTCTTATTTTTTCCTCAAAAACATTTCCTTCTTATTCATTTCGATGGGTAACAGGGATTCTAATTTTCCTGTTAACAGTAATCCTCTCTAACCGGATCGCGAAAGTTGGACAAGATAGTTTGAAGTATGATTATTTTGGAAATTTTAAAACTATTCCTTCCTCCTTTATTGGTGAGATCATTGAACCAGTCATTCAAAAGCAAAAGAGTTCAAAAGTGATCATGAGGATCATTTACAGTAAAGAGAAAGCAATATGGTACAAAACAGAAGGAACCGCCCTCGTTTTTATTGGTAAGAGCCCTGGTTCACAGTTACTCTGTTATGGCGACCGGTTGTTGATAAGTGCCCAATTTGCAGAACCTGATGGCCCACTAAACCCCGGTGGATTCGACAACAGGAGATACCTGAAGTTAAAAGGGATCTATAGGCAGGCCTATGTAAACCCGAACCACTGGAGACTAATATCGAGTGGAAACAGGAACCCTGTTTTGAAGATGGCTCTTTTATGGAGAGATGAAATGCTGATGATACTTAGGCAATCAGGTATGAAAGGAAGAGAATTTGCAGTTGCAGGTGCCTTGCTTCTGGGATACGTGGATGAAGTCGACAACGACCTGATGCAAGATTACTCTGCAACTGGTGTTATACATATCCTTTCCGTTTCCGGTATGCATGTGGGCATGGTATTTCTTGTGCTCGATAAGCTACTTGCTTTTCTTGAAAAAAGAAAATACGGAAACTATGGGAAAACACTGTTTATCATTTTGTTTATTTGGTTATATGCATTCATTACTGGGCTATCTCCTGCCGTGATGAGGGCGGCGGCTATGCTAAGCCTTATGGTGTTTGGAAAAGCACGGAAACAGCTTCCTGATATCATGAATATCCTTGCAGCTTCGGCCATCTTTCTCTTGGTTTGCCAACCTTTACTATTAACAGATATTGGATTCCAACTTTCCTATATGGCAGTAGCTGGCATTGTGATCCTTTATAAGCCAATTCATGGTCTCTTTGTTCCTTCAAGCGGGTTTTTGGATAAAATTTGGTCGATCATGGCTGTTTCAATTGCTGCTCAACTTGGGACACTGCCGCTTTGTCTATATTATTTTCATCAATTTCCGAATTATTTCTTGTTCACCAATATTATTGTGATTCCTTTGTCAAATCTCATAATTTATTCAGGCATTGTTACCTTGGGAATAGGAAAAATTCTTTTTATTTCACATTTTGTAGCTTGCGTCTTTTCTTTCATGGTTTGGTTCCTGAATACTTTCATTCATTGGATGAGTGCATTGCCACTTTCTGTGACAAGAGGAATATCTATTACGTTCATTGAAGCAATTTTACTATATCTGGTAATGATTACAGGAATTGTATTTATTTCAGGTAAAAAGAAATTGTGGCTATTCATTACACTTTCATTGATGATTGTAATGTCATGCAGTTTTTTGGTGGGACGTTTCATCAAAGCTTCTAAACGCATTTTTATTGTCTATGATATCAAGGGAAGCGGATTGATCGATTTAACAACAGGAGGGAAGAGCATTCTGGTAGGAAATCTTTCAGTACTGAAGGATCCCTATTTTTTGGAAACATTCAAAAAAGCCCGCTGGAATTCCAAAGTGACTGGATTATTCGAATTTCAATACCCAATGCCTTTGTATTGCCAACCATCTTTTCATTATGGAATATCGTTTTATATTAAAAAAAATTTTATCTGTTTTGGAGGAAAGAAAATAGCTCTTATCAATAGCTTAATTCCAAAAGCAGTTGTTGGGAGACTGGAAGTAGATTACTTGGTTATTTCAGGCAATTTTAAAGGCAAACTTGTGGAGATCGTAAAAAACATCAAACCCAGGGCGGTTATCTTTGATGCATCAAACTCATTAAAGAAGGTTAGGGAATGGATGAAAGAGTCACGTCTGCTTGGAATCCGGTGTTATTCCGTTTCTTTATCCGGTGCTTTCTGTGAAGAATTTTAAGGAAAAGAATTGTAACATTGAGATCTTTCATGCCTTTTACTGCATAATATTTTTTCACTACGTTTTTCTTGTCATTCGTCATAAGTACAAAATAAATTCCACAGGATTTATATTTCCTTAAAAAATGAAAAAGTATTGATTTCTAATATTTTTCATTGTACATTTATACCATATTTTGAGTTCCTTTTTTTTGCTAATATTGAGAAAATACATTAGGAAATGTCCTTTCTCAATCAGGATCTTAATTAAATTGTATGTTCTTCGAACAAGTTAATTCCTTCAAATTATGAAAACAAAAATGAGAATATGGATTTTATTGGGTATAGTAGGATTGTGTTTAGTGGTTATAAGCAGTTGTAAAAAATCTGATTCTGCTACCGGTATCATCCCTACATTGACTACTACAGTAGTGACTAATATTGGACAATCAACAGCTACTTGTGGTGGTACAATTACTTCTGATGGAGGTTCTTCGGTTATCGTTAGAGGCGTTTGTTGGAGTACCAGTCAATCTTTTTCTATTAACAACTGTCTTAATAAAACAACAGATGGTAAAGATGTTGGCAGTTATATCAGTTCTATTACTGGGCTAAAAGCGGACTCAACCTATTATGTGCGTGCTTATGCCACCAATAACATTGGAACCAGTTATGGCAACCTTTTAACGTTTCAGACACTTACTTCACAAGTATCAATTGGCCAAAGTTACGGAGGTGGAATAGTTTTCTATATTGATGAATCATCCATCCATGGTCTAATTTCAGCTACTAGCGACCAAAGTTCACAAGCAAATTGGGGTTGTGGAGGAACATTAATTAGCGGTTTGAATATAGGCACTTCAATTGGAACGGGTCAAGCAAATACTAATGCTATTATCAACCAATGCAATGAAATAGGTATAGCAGCCCGAATTTGCCATAATTTAGTATTGAACGATTACAACGATTGGTTTTTACCATCAAGAGATGAACTTACTCAGTTATTTAATCAAAGAAATGTTGTTGGTGGTTTTGCCAGTTATTATTATTGGAGTTCGTCCCAGTATGATGCTGACAATGCTGATTACCAGGACTTCTATTTAAACTACCTGAGCAGTTATAGAACTAAGGAAACCCTCGGTTATGTGCGTGCAATCCGGGCTTTTTAATAAGATATTAGAAGATAACCTATATTTGAAAAGAATCTATTAATAACGAGACCTGGAGTGTTGTTGTATAATGATATCTTTATGAAAAAACTCATCACTTTCTTCCTTTTATTTAATTGCACATTCTTCTTTTTTCATTCTTTATTGGCTCAACCAACAACCCCTATAATTACCCTCAACTCACGGATGCATACAAGTAAGATTTCCCGTATCTCAACTGATGCTCAGGGAAGATATATTCTGACAGCAAGTTATGATAAGACTGCAAAATTATGGGATGCGTCAACAGGGGATCTTATTCGAACCTATCGCATTCCAATAGATAAAGGCAATGAAGGAAAACTCTATGCCTGCGCTCTAAGCCCGGATGGTGCCACCGTTGCACTTGGAGGATGGACCGGGTATGATTGGTTCAAACAATGTTCAATTTATATTTTCAATACTCAATCAGGCACAATGATCAAGTGTATTCCCGTATCGCCCGAAGTGATTAGTGATTTGGAGTTTTCAACAAACGGTAATTTTCTTGCTGCATCATTATTGGGGAAATATGGAATAAGAGTCTTTTCATCCGATACCTGGAATTTGTTTAGTTCGCTAACAGAATATTCTAATAATTCCGATAATTTGTGTTTTGATTACAACGGTCGATTAGCTACTGTTTGTTATGATGGCAATGTTAGACTATATGATGCATCATTCAAACTGATAGCAAAGACGAATAAACTGGCCGGAAGCCGACCCTATTCAATTGCTTTCAGCCCGGATGGAAAAAAGTTAGCGGTTGGCTTTTCCGATACACCCATTGTTGAAGTGTTGGATGCTAAAGACTTAAGCTTGCTATACCGGCCTGATAACGCTGAAGCAAATTCAGTTGATAATCGAATTTTTACGATTAGATTTTCCTCAGATGGTTATTTATTTGGGGGTGGTTATCTACGAAAACAAGATAATGACATCTGGTGGAACCAAATCCGGTGTTGGAACCATTCTGGAAGAGGGCGCTTTACCGATTTTAATGCCTGTTCGAATACAGTACAGGATATAAAAGCTCTGCCTGATGGTAATATGATTTATTGTGGTTCATACCCTGATTTTGGAAGGATTAGTGGCACTGGTAATAGATTATATTATAAACAAGCACAAACAAATGATTATGCTTCAAATGAAAAATCATATTTAAAAATTGATTACTCAGGCACTACCATTTCCTTCAAATCCCGCGGTAAAGATGCAGTGCGGTTTTCGATAATTGAAAAGAGAATAAGTCCCTACTTAAGTTTTGAAGGCGAGAAAATATATAATGACAAATCCTCAAATCTTGTAATAACTGATTGGCGCTCCAGTACCTCCCCAAAACTTAGTGGAAAAAACCTCTCATTCCTCGAGGAATTTGAAGCCTCCTTATGTGTAGATGTCTCAAATGACCGCAATAACATAGTTTTTGGGGCTAGTTGGCATATATACTGTCTTAAAAGTGACGGGGAGAAACGGTGGAAAGTCCCCATACTGGGCTCAGCTTGGGCAGTCAATGTTGCAGGAAATGGTAAATCCGTAGTTGTGGCACTTGGCGATGGCACTATTCGGTGGTTCAGGATGAGTGATGGAAAAGAATTACTAGCTCTATTTGCCCATCCGGATAATAAACGCTGGGTTCTTTGGACTCCTTCCGGATATTATGATTGCAGCCCTGGGGCGGAAGATTTTATAGGGTGGCATATCAACAACGGTGCAGACCATGAAGCAAGCTATTACCCTGCTTCCAGGTTCCGCAGTACCTATTACCGTCCTGATGTGATCAATAAGATACTGGAAACATTGGACGAAGATGAGGCCCTCCGCCTGGCCACCTTTGATATAAATCGTAAATCGCAAAACACAGATATTACAAGAATGTTGCCGCCTTCTGTAAACATCAATTATCCACAGTATGGACAGGAAGTCACTTCTACAACTATTTCATTAAAGTACACATTGCAATCTCCAAATAATGAGCCGGTAATTTCCATTAGAGTTTACATTGATGGTCGCCCTTCCGAAACGAAGAAAGGTTTTAAACCTATTGGTCAGCAAAATGAAATGACGGTGACCATTCCTGAAAAAGATTGTAAGATCTCAATAATAGCAGAAAACAAGTTCGGTTTCAGCGATCCTTCTATAGTGAGTTTGGTTTGGAAAGGCAATACTGTTAGTGAAGACATTATTAAGCCAAATCTATATCTAGTCTCAATAGGCGTTAGTGACTATAATGATTCTCAACTTAAACTGCAGCTTGCAGCAAAAGATGCCAGGGATTTTGCCAGTTCCTTTAATCTCCAAAAAGGGGCTCTATACAGCAATGTGATAACTAAAGTTATAACAGACAAGCTAGCTACGAAGGATAATATTCTCGATGCCCTCGATTGGCTTCAGCACCAAACAACTAGCCGTGACGTAGCAATTTTGTATCTCTCAGGGCATGGAATGAACGACGATGCAGGAGTATTTTATTATTTGCCGGTAAATGCTGACATCAATTCCATGAAACGCACGTGCCTGATGTTTGCAGATATAAAAGCCACATCCATGTCGGTAGCCGGGAAGATGTTGCTATTTATTGATGCCTGCCATTCAGGAGATGTGATGGGCAATAATCATAACCGCAAATCTCCGGATATAAATTCATTGGTCAATGAATTATCATCTGCTGAGAACGGAGTGGTAGTTTTTACCTCTTCAACAGGCAAGCAATATTCTCTTGAAAATTCTACTTGGGGAAATGGGGCATTCACCAAGGCACTTATTGAAGGAATAGGTGGCAAAGCCGACTTGTTGCAGAAAGGCAAAGTTACTGTTAAGATGCTGGACGCCTATGTAGCAGAACGTGTTAAAGAACTAACCAGTGGGAAGCAATCCCCCACAGCAATAATTCCTGAAGGTATACCTGATTTTCCAATTGCAATTGTTAAATAACAAATATAACACCATGAATCTCTTGCGTAAATAGTGCTATCTCAAAATTATGGAATACGAACAAGCCGAAACCCAATAAAACGGTTGTGAGAATCAGGATAATTGTAAAAACGGAACGAGTTACGACTTTGTCATAAATGATGATGCTCATTTTGGTAAAAATAATCGTGATAGGAATGCTTTAAAGCAAATCTCAAAATCATGAAGTTGTAGAATTCGATTGCAAAATGATTGTACTTTTTTATCATGGAGGAAGATCGTAAATCCAGAGGATTTCAGGTTAAATGGACAGTTGCTGACGATGTGGAAGGTGAAAAAAACCAATAACCTTTTCTATAATAAATAAAAACCTCGTAAAACTAAATTTACGAGGTGGAATTTTTCATTGAGTGCGGACCGGACGGGACTCGAACCCGCGACCTCCGCCGTGACAGGGCGGCATTCTAACCAGCTGAACTACCGATCCTCAATTAGGGTGCAAAAATAATGTTTTTTTTAATAATTAACTCCTTTTTCTTTAAAATCGGCAAAATCTTATTTTAATGTGCTCGAATTAATAGTTCCCCACATTCAGACGAATGCTCTGAAAAAGCTTAATCTAATTAACCATGGGCATCGCCCATGGTAGTGCACCCAATCGAAAATTCGCAATTCTCATCTGTCACGCGTTATGCGTCACGCGTCACGATACTTTCCACTACATCACTTTCACATTTTTCTATATTATTCCTGCGCCCTTCTTGCGCCCTTCCTGCGGCTTTCTCGTCTTTTAGCATTACTACACCTCTATTCAACCATCATATAACCCTTTTTCGGGATAATAAACAAAATTTGCGCCCCTCCAAACAGAAAAATACCTGAAAAAACAATGAAATTTCACTAAAAAAAGTAAGCCCGGGCATACCTCTCCCAGGCCTGAATTAGCATCTTTATCTGAAATGATTTGGATTTTTTATTTGGGGAATTTCTAAAATCGTAAACCGTAAATCATCAATCCAAAATTCAATCTACAATCTACAATCGTAAATCGTAAATACCTACGTTCCGTCCAACGTCAATGCCCTGGTCACCATGTTACCCGGCGAATCAGCAACACGAACTACAACCTTTCCGCCCTTCCAGCGTGGATTATTCTCCATCGACTTATAGACCCATACGCCACTGCCGCTAAAAGGCATCTCAACAGCCATTCCGCTCTCCACTTCAATCCCCTGGGCATTGATTATCATTACAATAACCCCGGCAACAAAGTACTTGTCCTTGGCGCCAACACGAATGGTATTCCCTTTTTGCCCTTTGTAATTCTTAACATTTATCTCAGTTATCTCAGGCGGTTTAAGATAATCCGACATGGCAACATTATTGGCATTCTGATTACCCTTCGCCAATTTCTTATACTTATTCTTCAACTCCGGATCATCCCGCAGTTTCTCATTCACCCGAAGCGAAGCATCACCAAATCGCCTCCGGTTAGCCACCTGGGCCTTGGTCCACTTGTGCTTGCTGTAGTCGTGAGCCTTTGAAGCAATGGTCTTTTTCCCGACCTTCCGGAAAATAACATTACCAATCCTCCCATGCAACATCCTTGTAATTACATTGTCGTTTGCGATTGCCATAATTTAGGTTTAATAAATCTTTCTTAATCGGCTTTCAACCCAAAAGGTAATACGTAAAAATGAACTTTTTTCAACAACTCGCCATCTTATTATTTCGCCATTTAGCTATCTCATTCATTTCTTCATTTCTGCATTCCTTTTTTACACGGATCCATTCCGGCACATCAAAAAAAGATTTGGGCTTAATTTCTTAATATTCTAAAAACACCCAAAATTATATATTTAATGACAAAGGTCTGGTTTTGCGATTTTTTATTCAATTTCGCAATGGAAATCTAATTGAAAATTAAGGAGATAATAGAAATGAAAACATTTATCTTTAGTAAAAAATCTAAGCCTGAGATTATTCAAAAACAACCTGAAACACCAATGATGAGTGTGTTTTTTGATATGGTTCCTGACCTGCTTTGTGTCGCTACTGTGAAAGGCCATTTTAAAATGCTCAATCCTGCCTGGGAATCATTGTTGGGTTACTCGGTAAAAGAATTATATTCACAACCTTTTGTTAAGGTCATTCATCCGGATGATGTTGCAGGAACTTTAAAGAATATTGATGAACAAATCAAAGGTAAGGCGACAAAATCGGTGATTACCAGATTTAAATGTAAAGATAATTCTTATAAATGGATTGAATGGCAAGCAAAAATTAGTGTTGATGGGTCAGAGTTGTATGCTGTTGGTAGGGATGTGACTGAGCGTTACAAGACCGAGCAGGCATTAATTGAAAATGAGAAAAAATACAAGGTAGCATTTAGCACAAGTCCGGATGCAATTAACATTAACAAAATGGATGGGACTTATGTGGATATCAATGATGGGTTTACTAAACTCACCGGTTATACAAAGGAGGATGTGATAGGGCTCGGTTCAATGGCTCTTGGAATATGGGTGATTCCGAAGGACAGGGAGAAACTTGTGGAAGGGTTACAAGAATATGGAATGGTGAAGAACCTTGAGTCTGTATTTCGTTCCAAGAATGGATCATTAAAACATGCTTTAATGTCTGCATCAATTATAAGCATAAACAATGAACCTCACATCTTATCTGTGACCAGGGATATTACGATGCGGGTAAAGGCAGAGAAAATGTTACGTGAAAGCGAAGAGAAATACCGCTTTCTGGCCACAAATTCGAGTGATGTTATCTGGACCATGGACCTCGACGGGAAATTTACTTATGTGAGCCCTTCTGTCGAACAGTTTAGGGGATATACTCCTGAAGAAGTTATTAGAATGGGGATTGACGGGTTTCTTACTCCGGAATCGGCAAAAATTGCAAAAAGCACTTTAGCTGAACATTTGCCACTCCTAAAATCCGGAGAAAAAGTAACGCCCAAGACCATGGTGATTGAATTACTTCATAAAAATGGTTCTACTGTATGGGCAGAAATGACCATAAATACATTATTTAGTGATAACCACAAACTTTTAGGTTTTGTGGGGATTACGCGGGATATCACGGAACGTCTAAGAACTGAAGAGAAACTAAAGAACTCGGAAGAGATTTTTCGATCACTGGCTGAACATTCTCCAAATATGATTTTTATTGTTATTAAGAACAAAATCTATTTTGTGAACCAACTGTGTGTGACAAAGCTAGGCTATTCGAAAGAAGAACTTTATGCACCGGATTTTGATTTTGAAAAACTGGTTGCTCCTGAGCACAAAGATCTGGTAAATGAGAATATTCTCATTCATAAATCAGGAAAAGAGCCAGCACCTTTTGAGTTTCTAATGGTAGGAAAGAATGGGCGGGTACTATACACAATGGTGAATGCAAAACTGATCCAGATTGGTAAGGACAATGCTGTTCTGGGAGTCATCATGGATATTTCCGAGCAAAGATGGGCAGAAGAGATACTGAAAAAAAAGGCAAATCAATTTGAACATTTCAACGAACTCATGGTTGAACGTGAATTAAAGTTAGTTGAATTGAAAAAGGAAGTCAACTTGCTATTAGAAAAACTAGGGGAGAAAGCCAAATATTAAAATTATAGTTCTTCTTCACCCATCGATAGAAAATAATTATCTTATTTGGCGTAACTGATTGCTCTGGTTTCTCTGATCACAGTGATTTTGATCTGACCAGGGTAGGTCATTTCACTCTGAATTTTTCTGGAAAGATCAAAGGCCACCTGGTTAGCATCTGCATCAGTAATTTTATCAGCCCCAACAATCACGCGTAACTCACGACCTGCCTGAATGGCATAGGTTTTAACAACTCCAGGATAAGTCAAGGCAAGTTCCTCAAGGTGCTTGAGCCGTTCTATATAGGCATCCACAACTTCCCTGCGTGCCCCAGGCCGTGCACCTGAAATAGAGTCACATATCTGAACGATAGGGGAGATGAGGTCATTCATTTCTATTTCATCATGATGGGCGCCGATGGCATTGCAGATCTCTGGTTTCTCTTTGAATTTCTCTGCAGTTTTCATCCCAAGTATGGCATGGGGCAATTCTGGTTCTGTATCAGGAACTTTTCCAATATCATGTAGTAATCCCGCACGCTTTGCTTTTTTTGGATTCAGACCGAGCTCTGCAGCCATGGTCGCAGATAATTTGGCAACCTCAATAGAGTGCTGCAGGAGATTTTGTCCATAGGAAGAACGGTACTTCATTTTTCCGATCATGCGTATTAGTTCATGATGGAGATTATGAATACCTAAGTCAATAGTGATTCGTTTCCCAGTCTCAATGATCTCCTGTTCAATCTGCTTCTTTGTCTTTGCTACAACTTCTTCAATACGTGCAGGATGGATACGGCCATCTGTCACCAGTTTGTGCAAGGATAAACGTGCTATCTCCCTCCTGACCGGATCAAATCCGGAAAGGATTATTGCATCAGGAGAATCATCAATGATGATCTCAATACCAGTCAAAGCTTCCAGAGTACGGATATTACGTCCTTCGCGTCCAATGATCCTTCCTTTGACTTCTTCATTCTCAATGTTGAATACGGAGACGGTATTTTCAATTGCATGTTCTGTTGCCGTTCTCTGGATGGTTTCGATGACAATCTTTTTCGCTTCCGTATTTGCAGTGATGCGAGCTTCATCAATAATGTCTTTCATTTGAACCAAGGCTTCCGATTTTGCTTCTTCTTTCAGAGTTTCAACGAGCTGAGACTTTGCTTCCAACGCAGAAAGGTTTGAAATAGCTTCCAACTTTTCAATCTGCACTTTCTGGCTCTTTTCCAAATCCTGCTGCCTCTTGTTCACAAGATCCATTTGTGTTTGAAGGTTTTGCCTGATGGTAACCGTTTCTTTTTGTTTTTTCTGAATTTCCTCAATTTTCTGGTTCAATAAAGTTTCTTTTTGCTTCAACCGGTTCTCGTTTTTCTGGACTTCATCGTTTTTCTCATGAACATATTTCTCGTGTTCCGATTTTAGTTGAAGAAATTTTTCCTTTGCCTGCAGGATTTTATCGCGCTTTATCATTTCTGCTTTTTCCATGGCTTCTTTCAGGATCATATCCCGTTTCCTGTCCATAGCTTTTCGCAGGATGGTTGCGGTAATAAGTCCTCCTATGATGATCCCGGAAACCCCGATGATGAGGATTGTCATTGGATCCATCGTAAATGGAGTGCTGCTGAGTATGATTAAAATGTTCATCTTTGGTTATATTTAGTTAAATAAAAAAACCCGCATTATCCCAGAGGTATTGATAAACCTCAATTGACACGGCTAGGGCTGCCTGGCATTTCGAACGTCCACTGCCGCTGCCGTAGCTGCGATTCCTGCCGAAGCAGGATGAGGCCTGTCCTACATGTCTTGAGCTTACGCCCTAATGTTTGTAATGTTAGGTTTACAAACTGTTTGGAATGAATGCGGGTTACCTTTATCAGGTTGTGTCAAAGAACGTTTATGCTATCGGGCTTTTTAAAAGTTCGTTCAAGCCATGGTCAATTTCCGTTAGTTTGCCATTCAGCATGAGTTCTGATTCTTTCATTGCCTGCTCATGCTGAAGAAAACTAACAGTATATTCGAGTGCTACCATTGCCAGTAGATCCTGTTTATCTTTAAAAGCATAACTACTGGAATATTCCTTAATTCGTTTATCTATCAGTTTTGCTGCAATCCTGAATAACTCTTCCTGCTCTTTTTCAACGACCAGTTTGTAAGGTCGCTCGGCAACATTTACTGATATTGAAAACTCACTCATTTGCTGTGAACTTTACTCTTATGTATTCAGCAGTCCGATGCAATGATCGATTTCCCGCACAAGTTTTGCAATTCTTTCCTTTGCTTCTACTGCTCCTTCTTTGTTTTCTATTGTTTTAGTGATTTTTATTGTATTTATTTTTTCTTCAAGTTGTCGGATGATTTTTTTTTGTTCTTCATGAATTCTTTTTAGTTCCTGAATCTCTTTTTGATATTCATCGGTTTTTATTCTTATTTGCTTCTGCTGCTCAATTAATTTCAGCAAATTTTTTTCAATGTTGTTGACAAAAGTTAATGCGCTTGTCATTTAGCAAACCAGAAATTGTAAATGCAAAGATAATCATTAACACAATCAAGTTCAAAAAAGAAGAAAAAGATATTACTTATTGGTGTTAAAACCGATTAATGCATTAATTAAAACTGATCTTATGATGAATGAAGAATTCCTTCATTACGTATGGAAATACCGGTTACTTGATCCTGAGATCCAAACGGTTTCAGGAGAAAAAATTGTAATTCTTAATCCCGGGGAGCACAACAAGGATGGTGGTCCTGATTTTTTTAATGCCCGTATTAAAATCAATAAAACTATATGGGCTGGTAATGTCGAGATCCATTTGAAGGCATCAGGTTGGTATCGGCACGGACACCAAAATGATCCTGCCTATGATAATGTGGTCCTCCATGTGGTTTATGAAAATGACGTCGACGTAACCCGCCGGTCTGATGAAAAAATCCCCACTCTTGAAATGGCAAATCATTTTCCTGGTTATATCTATGAGAGGTATCGTGATTTCCAGGAAAATATTAACTGGATTCCCTGCCAGGCCGTCATAAGTCATTTGGATCCTTTTGTTTATGGTCAATGGATACCAGTATTGGCTGTTGAAAGATTGGAAGAAAGGATTCAACTGTTAAAAAGCAGCCTGGAGGCAAGTAAATTTGATTGGGAAGAAACCTTCTACCGGAATCTTGCCAGATCATTTGGTTTCAGGATTAATGCACAACCATTTGAATTGCTGGCAAGGTCGTTGCCGTGGAAACTTCTACAAAAACATAAAACAAACTTGTTCCAAGTGGAAGCCTTGCTATTTGGTCAGGCTGGAATGTTAGAATATAATTTCATCGATGATTATCCCCATTTGTTACAACAGGAATACAAGTTCCTTAAAAATAAATATGGTCTTCAGTCCATTCAGGGATCCTTATGGAAATTCCTGAGGCTTCGCCCCTCAAATTTCCCAACGATCCGGATTGCACAGCTTGCCTTTCTTATTCATCAGAAAAATGATTTGTTTCAGTCTGTAATTGAATTAAAAAAATCCGATGAAATTACTGAATTGCTAAAAACACAGGCATCCGGGTATTGGGATAACCATTTTTTATTTGGAAAACCGACCATCTCTAAGCAAAAATTACTCGGAAAATCCTCTATTCATTTGCTGATCATCAATATGGTTACCCCCTTTTTGTTTCTTTACGGTGAATCAAAAGCGCTTGTAATCTATAAGGAAAAAGGGTTGACACTTCTCGAACTATTGCCCCATGAATGCAATGCAGAGATCCGCCACTGGAAAGAATTAGGAATTCCGGTATCAGATGCTTTACATTCTCAGGCTCTTCTTCACTTGAAAAGCCATTTCTGCGATAAAAAAAGATGCCTTGAGTGCAGGATCGGCAACCAGTTATTAAATCGTGAAATAGCGAAATGTGAATAGCGAAATTTTACAACATGAAGCTAAGTGACATTATTAAAGATTACTTCACTTTTAACCGGGCTGAACAGCGAGGGTTATTTGTACTAGTGACGGTTTTATTCATTATCGTGATTGCAAATGAAGTAATCCCGGTTGTTATCAGACCAGCTTCGATCAATATAGCAGGGTTTGAGAAGGAAGTAGATGAATTTGAAAACGCGGTCAGGGTCTCTGATTCCCTTGAAAATTTGACACGGAGATTAAAGTACAAAAGATCTCAAAATCCTGGAATTAATGGCAAGGACTCATCCATCTTGCATAAACCTTTTCCGAAAGAAATCTTTTTCATTGAGCTTAATTCGGCAGATACTTTCGCATTGCAACGTTTAAGAGGAATCGGGCCTTCTTTTGCAAGGAGGATCGTGAAATACAGGGAACGATTAGGTGGATACATTGATAAATTGCAACTTCTTGAAATATGGGAAATGGATACTTCAAAGTACAATTCTATCAAAGAACATCTTACTGTAAATCCGGATTCTGTTCACCTTATCAACCTGAATACGATTACCTTCAAGAAATTGCTCTCTCATCCTTATTTCCCTTTTGAGATCACAAAAGCCATCATGATCTATCGCAAAGACCATAAAAAGTTTGTTAGTGTTGGTGAACTTAAAAATTTAAAGGAGATCTCAGATTCAGCCTTTAGGAAAATAAGGTCTTATGTTAGAGTAGGAAATTAAGCTTGTAATTGCCCGCATTCATTCTTTGTACTCATATGTATACGTTGTTCCTCCTCCTTGCCCGGTATCATCAGGGGGTGGATCATGATCCTCATCTTTGTTTTCCGCCTCTTCTTCATCTTCATTTTCCCATTCATAAACTGGCTTTTGTGGCCCTGATTTGCGGTAATAAATTGCCAGTAAAATTCCGGCAAGCAACCCCATCAGATGCGATTCCCATGATATTGGTTGATGTGGAAACAGTTGAGGAAATATCCCCCACACCAGCCCACCATAAAGAAAAGCAATTAATAGTGTAATAGCCATCAAACGGTTATCCCTCCTGATAATTCCACTTAGGAAAAGAAATGAGGCCAATCCATAAACAACACCGCTGGCACCCACATGGATAGAATCTCCACGGGCGAAAAACCATACCCATAATCCTGTGACCATCCATATTTGCCAAAATATCTTCCATGCGATGGGACGATAGAAATAAAACAACATCCCCCCCAGAAAGAAGAAAGGGAGTGTATTGGCAGAAAGGTGCGAAAAATTTGCGTGAAGAAAAGGGGCAAAAATAATACCTGGTAATCCTTTTAATGTCAGTGGCGATAATCCATAAATTTCAAGATCAATATTAAAAGTCACTTCAAAAATTTTCACCAACCACATGACCACGATAAAGATCCCGGGTATGATGAGGCTGTTGAGCATTCTCTTTTGTTCCTCTTGCATTTTATATACTTATTTGACAAGTAATTCGTTTCTAAAAGGAAGTTAAAATTAGTTAAAAAACAAATGTGTTTACACAGTCTAAAAAAAAACGTTTACTTTTGAACCTCTATAATCTTTATTAATAAAGCTTTTGATGACAAATAATAATTTATTTTGCAGAATGGGGCGGTTCATCTTTTCCGCATTAATTTTTGTCCTTTTATCGGTTTCCGGATTTTGTCAGCCTAATAACCGGCAAGACCTGAATGGAATAAAAAAATACATCAGTCTTATGCAAATGATCAAGTTTGCTTATGTCGATACAGTGAACGAATCAAAGCTGGTTGATAAAGCCATCGTGGAAACCCTTAAGGAACTTGATCCTCACTCTGTGTACATTTCAAAGAAAGATCTTGCCAGGGCAAACGAAGGACTGGTTGGCAATTTTGAAGGAATTGGTGTGCAATTTGAAATCCTGAAAGATACCATCAATATTGTGCATACTATTCATGGCGGTCCATCTGAAAAGCTTGGGATACTTGCTGGTGATAAGATCATAAAAATTGAATCGGAGAATGTTACAGGAAAGAAGATAACCAACCAGTTCGTTTTCGAGCGGTTACGTGGTAAAAAAGGGACTAAAGTCAATATTTCCATCTATCGGGCAGGGAAAAAAGGCCTCATCGACTATACCATTGTTCGTGATAAAATTCCCATCAATAGCATTGATGCTTCCTACATAATTGAACCGGGCATTGGGTATATCAACCTGATCCAGTTTTCCTCTACTTCCATGAATGAATTTGTAGATGCCATGCTCAAACTGCAGGCACAAGGGATGAAAAGCCTGATTCTCGACCTTCGTAACAATGGCGGCGGATATATGAATACGGCCATCGACTTGGCTGACCAATTCCTTACTACGGGGAAGACCATCGTCTATACTCAGGGCAGGATGAGTCCTCGGGAAGATTATAAATCCACGGATAAAGGAATGTTCGAACAAGGGAAACTGGTCATTATGATCAATGAAAATTCAGCATCTGCAAGCGAAATCGTTTCAGGTGCCATTCAGGACCTTGACCGTGGAATCATTGTTGGCCGCAGATCTTTTGGAAAAGGACTGGTACAAAGACCATTCCAATTGCCCGACAGCTCTGAAGTGCGCCTGACCACTGCCCGCTATTATACTCCGTCTGGTCGCTGTATCCAAAAATCATATACTGAAGGAATTGATAAATATTATGAAGATTATTCCACCCGCTATAAACATGGAGAGATGGAAAATTCTGACAGCATTAAGTTTCCGGATTCTTTGAAATTCCATACTTCCAGAGGTCGCACGGTATATGGTGGAGGTGGTATTATGCCAGATGTATTCCTCCCACTCGATACTACACCTTTTACCGATTATTTTCTTAACCTTAGAAGAAAAAATGTCCTTAACCTGTTTGTCGGAGATTACGTTGATAAGAACCGTAAAGAACTTCAGACAAAATATACTGAGTTTGACACTTTCGATAGAATGTTTATTGTCGACGATCCTTTTATGAAAGATTTTCTTTCCCTGGCAGAAAAACAAGGTGTGAAAATGAATGAAAAAGAATATGCAGTTTCTGAATCGCTGATAAAGTCGCAGATCAAATCGCTGATCGCTGAGAAACTTTGGGACATCAATGCTTCTTATAAAATCATTAATCACGAGGACAATGAAGTACAGAAAGCCATCGGCGTGATCAAAGATGATGCACTTTTTGATAAATTGGGGATTCAACGGTAAAGGAATTTTTCCATTGATACTATTAATTTACAAAACCAAACTATGGATCTGACTACAAAATTCATGGGGTTGAAATTGAAAAACCCAATCATCGCTGGAAGTTCCGGACTTACTTCTAATATTGCCGATATTATTGAACTGGAAAAGAATGGCGCTGCTGCCATCGTACTAAAATCCCTATTTGAGGAACAAATTATTCATAACTACTCAACTAAACTCAAGGAAGTCGATTTGGGCATTCATTACCCTGAAGCTCACGAGTATGTAAGTCATCACACGAAACAAAAGGCTGTAGATGAGTATATTAATCTGATCACAAGTTGTAAGAAACTGCTTTCTATACCGGTCATCGCGAGTATCAATTGTGTTACACCTAATGAATGGCCTGCCTTTGCCCATGAAATTGAACAAACCGGAGCCGATGCTCTTGAACTCAATATGTTTTTCATTCCTACCGATCCACAGCGGATGAGTGCATTGATCGAGGAATCTTACTTGGAGATTCTTCACGAGGTTATGAATAAAGTTTCAATACCGGTTAGTGTTAAAGTCAGTCCTTATTTTTCGGGACTTTCAAATTCACTCTTGCGTTTTTCTTTTACGGGTATAAAAGGGATGGTTTTATTCAATAGATTTTTCTCCCCCGATATTGATATTGAAGAATTAAAAGTGGTTAGCGGTCCTATCTACAGTAACCCGGATGAAATTTATCTATCCCTGCGATGGCTTGCCATGCTTTCCGAAAGGATTTATTGTGACCTTGCAGCTTCTTCTGGGATCCATGACGGAAAAGCCTTGGTGAAAGTTTTACTTGCAGGGGCTAAAGCGGCAGAAATTGCTTCCATATTTTATCTCAAAGGACCCAGTGAAATTGGTGTGATGTTGAACTATCTGGAAAATTATCTTCATCGGCATAACTTTTCCTCCGTTTCTGAGATCATCGGGAAGATGAGCATGCGTCAGATAGACAACCCGGCTGACTTTGAACGGGTTCAATATATTAAATACTATTCCGGGATTGAATAACAAACCGACTCCAGTCATTTTTGTTGCTCTTCCTGTTATCAATGAAGCTGATTACTTCCCGGATGTTCTCGAATCTTTATTGAACCAGAATTATCCTGAAATTAACGTTTTTATTTGCGTAAACCAGCCAGATGAATGGTGGAAGTTACCAGAAAAGAGAACCATTTGTGAAGCAAATGTGGCTATCTTAAAGACGCTGGAAAAATTCAAGGAACTTGATCTGCATTTGATTGACAGATGCACTCCGGGAAATGGATGGATAGGAAAAAAACATGGGGTGGGGTGGGCTAGAAAAACTTTAATGGATGCCATAAATAATGTTGCCGGCGAGAAAGACATTATTGTGAGTTTAGATGCCGATACTTCTTTTAGCAAAAATTATTTTTCTTCTGTTGCAGATAACTTTTCTGCTCACAATGATGCCGTTGCGCTGGCCGTTCCTTATTTTCATAACCTGTTGAAGGATGAATTGGCCAACCGTGCGATCCTCCGGTATGAGATCTATATGCGATATTATTCACTGAATTTATGGAGGATTGCTAATCCATATTCATTTACTGCACTGGGATCAGCCATGGCCTTCCCCATTTGGGCCTACCGTGCCGTTGGAGGAATGACACCAAAGATGAGTGGTGAAGATTTTTATTTCCTTCAGAAGCTAAGGAAATTTGGGAAAATGCTGTTTACTAACCCAGAAAAAGTCTACCCTGCTGCTCGTTTCTCCGATCGCGTCTATTTTGGCACCGGTCCCGCAATGATCAAGGGAAAAAATGGCAATTGGACGAGTTACCCACTCTATTCTTTTTATTATTTTGATGAGATCAAAATAACAACAGATCTATTCAGGGAGTTCTATTCAGAGACAAAGACTACACCAGTAGTGGATTTTCTTAGTAATATGCTGAGAGAGAAGGACCCATTCCAACTTTTGCGACAGAACTTCAAAGATGCGTCTTCATTTATAAGGGCAAGCCATGAAAAGTTAGATGGCTTAAGGATCCTTCAATACCTGAAATTTAGGCAGAATACCGACCACAGATGTGATGAGGAACTTCTATCTGAATTTCTCGGACAGTTTTACCCGGCTGAATACAAGATATTAATAAATGATCCTTCAAAATTCTCATTTGCCACATCACCGTTGGATGAGCTGGATCAGATAAGAAGATTCCTGATGAAAAAGGAAGAAGGTTACCAGATCAATTCAATACCTTCGTTACCAGGTCAGCGGCTTCTTGCAATGTGATAGCAGAATGAACACGAAGTCCCGAATTGTCAATGATTTTCTTACCTTCAGCGGCATTGGTTCCCTGTAGCCGTACAATAATAGGGATGTTAATCTCTCCGATGTTTTTATAGGCATCCACAACACCCTGTGCAACTCGATCGCAACGTACGATCCCTCCAAAAATATTGAGGAGAATGGCTTTGACATTGGGGTCTTTCAGGATGATTCGGAAACCTTCTTCTACACGTTTTGCATTCGCAGAGCCTCCAACATCGAGAAAGTTGGCTGGATCTCCGCCTGACAGCTTGATGATGTCCATTGTAGCCATAGCAAGTCCTGCCCCATTTACCATACAACCTACGTTTCCATCCAGCTTAACGTAATTCAGATCATTCCGCGTAGCTTCCACTTCAATGGGATCTTCCTCATCAAAGTCACGCATGGCTGAAATATCAGGGTGACGGAATAATGCGTTATTGTCGATCACAATTTTTGCATCTGCAGCAAGGATCTTATTATCAGAGGTCTTAAAAACTGGATTGATCTCGATCAAGGAAGCATCGCTGCCATCATAGGCTGCATAAATGGCATTAACAAATTTGATCATGTTTTTGTAAGCCTCGCCACCTAATTCCAGGTTAAATGCAACCTTACGGGCCTGAAAGGGTTGGAGCCCGACCTTCGGATCAATTTCTTCTGTGAAGATCAATTCTGGTGTCTCTTCTGCCACTTTTTCAATCTCCATTCCACCACGTGGAGAGTACATAAGGATGGTATGACCTTTCTGTCGGTTCAGCAGAACGCTTAGATAAAATTCTGCAGGTTCACTTACTCCGGGATAATAAATATTCTGTTCCACCAATACTTTCCTGACTTTCTTCCCAAGAGCAGTTGTTTGAGGTGTAATCAGTTGCATACCAATGATCTGACTGGTAACCGTCTTCACTTCCTCCACTGTAGAAGCTATTTTTACTCCACCACCTTTTCCCCGGCCACCGGCATGAACCTGTGCCTTGATTACCCATTTGTCACTTGCGGTAATATTCTGAATGATCTCTGCAGCCTTGCCTGCCTCTCCAGAGGTATGTGCGAGTATCCCTTCAGGAACAGAGACCCCGTATTTCTTTAGTATAGACTTGCTTTGGAATTCATGTAAGTTCATAAAAGTAATTTTCAGATGCCAAATGTAAGAATTCAAATCGATTCTTTTAAGAAGAAACCTGAATTTCTTACCTTTGACGAACCAATTTATAAGTGATGATCAAGATCACCGACATACACAAATCTTATGGTAATCTCGAAGTGCTTAAGGGAATTAGCCTGGAAGTTGAGAAAGGAGAGATCATTTCAATTGTGGGTGCCTCAGGGGCCGGAAAATCTACCCTGTTGCAGATCATTGGGACACTTGATCGCCCGGATGCCGGTACAATAGAAATGAATGGTGTGAATGTCAGAAAATTGTCAGATAAAAAGTTGGCGGCTTTCCGGAATAAACATATAGGGTTCGTTTTTCAATTTCATCATCTTTTACCTGAATTCACTGCACTTGAAAATGTATGCATTCCTGGATTTCTTGGGCAAAGAAACAAGCGTGAAGTTGAGCGGAAAGCGCTTGATTTATTGAATTTCATTGGCCTGAAAGAACGTTCACATCACAAACCCAATGAATTATCGGGAGGTGAACAACAGCGGGTAGCCGTTGCCAGGGCACTGATCAACAACCCTCATGTGATCCTTGCCGATGAGCCTTCGGGGAACCTTGATTCAGCTTCAGCCCTTGAATTACATAACCTGTTTTTTAGTCTCCGGAATTCATTTGATCAAACATATATCATCGTAACTCACAACATCGATCTCGCAAATATGGCCGACAAAAAGCTGACCATGAGAGACGGTATAATTGAAAAACCATTGGTATAAAATTTAATCCTATTAATTACGTTATTGCTCCATTGAAAAATCTTGATTCTCCGCATGAAGTTGTTTACCATCAAATCCTTTTTTAGAAAGAAAACCTCTAAAATATTAGTTTTCCTTACCATTCTTTTTCTCGGAAGCTGCATGATTGCTGCATCTTTGTATCGACATTATTCACCTGACACTTTTGTTAAACTCAATAGCGATACTACAAAAGTTTCAAAATCGGGAGGGATTGACTCAACATTTCGAGCCTTTTTGCAGATGGGGGACACGTTCTTTAATAACAAAGAATATCAAGAAGCCATTGTTGAATATGAAGCCGGACTGAAATTGAAACCCCAAGATCCTTATACAACTGATCATTTGAAAAAAGCTAAGGCAAGGCTGGAAGCCAAAATAAAAGCTGATGAGGATTATTCAAAATTCATCACTTCCGGAGACAACTATTTTAAAGCCAAAGACTACCTTAATGCCAAAGGATCATATCAGTTGGCCATTGATTCCAAACCTGATGATCCATATGCCAGAGGGAAACTTAAAGAAACGATGGATCTGCTTAGGTCAATGAAGGCGAGCAATATCCTTTATGATGTAGCCATTGCCAGCGCTGAAAAACTTTACCAGGCAAAAGATTATGAAAAGGCAATGGCAGAATTTGAAAACGCTGGTAAGATCCTTCCAAATGAAAAATATCCAAAAGACCGCGTCAACGAGATTATAAAAATAATGATTGATAAGCAGGCAAATGACGAAATGTACGCCAGGTCTTTGGCTGCCGCTGACAAATTGTATAATTCAAAGGGATTCCAGAATGCTTTACTTGAATATCAAAAGGCCAACTCCTACAAACCGGATGAACAATATCCGAAAGATAGGATCAAGGAACTGACAGCACTTCTTACCGCTATGAAAGCAAAAGATGATGCCTATAAGAAATCGATAGCTGTAGCAGACAAACTTTTTAATGAAGCCACCTATGAACCTTCGGAATCAGAGTACAAGAATGCTTCAAAGATAAAACCAGAAGAAGTCTATCCCATTAACCGGATCAAAGAAATTGATGATATTTTGACAAAGGTCAGGAATCTCAAACAAGAGTATAGTCATCTTGTTGACCTTGCTGATAGTTTCTACGTTGCAAAGAAGTACGGTGACGCAAAAATAAATTATCAACAGGCCTTAAAGGTAAAGCCAAATGAATCTTATCCGAAGGAGATGATATCTAAATCGGATAACCTGATTTCCGGACTGGAAGCCAATTCAAAAGCGCTTGAAGAATCTTACCAGGCTGCCCTCTCAAATGCCGATAAACTTTTTGCTGGAAAGGAATATGATAAAGCTAAATCCGGATACCAGTCAGCCTTGGGCTTAAAACCGGATGAACAATATCCAAAAGACAAAATAAAAGATATTGATCAGATATTTTCTTCACTTGAAAAGCAAAAAGAACTGGATAACCAGTACCTTGATATTGTTGCTGCTGCTGATAAACTTCTGGTAGATAAGTCATATCAGACTGCAAAGGTTCAGTACCAAGCAGCATTGAAAATAAAGCCAAAGGAGAAATATCCGCAGGATCGCATTGCAGAAATCGACCTGGCCCTTGTTGATCTGGTGAAGCAAAAAGCCCTCGATGATCAATATGCTGCAGCTATCGTCAAAGCAGATAAAACGTTTGCCCTGAAAACTTGGGAACAAGCCAGGACAGACTATTCTACAGCATCAGCACTAAAGCCAAACGAAACCTATCCAAAAGGTAAGCTTGCGGAAATTGATAAGATCGTTGCCGATCTTGCTAAACAAAAAGCATTGGATGATCAATATGCCGGAATGATTGCTGATGCTGAGAAACTGTTATCAGCGAAATCATATGCCGATGCCAGAACTGAATACAGCAAAGCTGGAGATCTGAAACCTTTGGAAAATTACCCTAAAACAAAGATTGCAGAAATTGATAAAATACTCGCTGATATTGAAGCCCGGAAATCAATGGACGAGAAGTATCAGGGTTTAATTGAGAAAGCAGATAAGTTATTGACAGATAAATCTTACGAACCAGCCAAGACAGAATACCAGAACGCGGCTGTTATCAGGCCTGCAGAAGCTTATCCAAAAGAAAAGATTATCGTAATCAATGCTATCCTGGCCGATATTGCTAAGAAAAAAGCCATCGATGATCAATACACCAGTACAGTTGCCAATGCCGATAAATTGCTTTCCGATAAATCTTATGAACCTGCAAAAATTCAGTATCAGTCAGCATTGAAATTAAAACCAGAAGAAAAATACCCACAAGACCGTATCATCGAGATCGACCTGGCATTGAAAGACCTGGCAAAACAAAAAGCCCTTGATGACCAATACACATCTATAATAGTCAAAGCTGATAAGTCATTTCTTGCAAAAAACTGGGACCAGGCAAAAATAGACTATACTGCAGCCTCTGTACTGAAACCCAACGAATCCTATCCAAAGGATAAAATTGTTGAAATTGACAAAACCATTGCAGATCTGGCAAAACAGAAAGCCATTGATGATCAGTATGCAGTGATTATCATAAATGCTGATAAATTTTTATCCGGAAAAATCTTTACAGACGCAAGGAAAGAATATGGAAAAGCTAGCAATCTTAAACCAGCCGAGGCTTATCCCAAAATAAAGATCGCAGAAATTGACAAGATCCTAGCTGATATCGAAGCACAAAAATCAAAAGACGAACAATACAAAGGCCTGGTTGATAAAGCGGATAAACTTTTAGCAGATAAATCATACGAATCGGCAAAAACAGAGTACCAGAATGCAGAAGTCATAAAACCTACAGAAGCTTATCCAAAGGGAAAAATTGACGAGATCGATAAAGTACTGGCTGAAATTGCTAAGAAGAAAGCCCTTGATGACCAATATAACTCAACAATCGCCGGAGCAGATAAACTGATGGCTGATAAATCGTATGCTCAATCAAAAATCGAATATGAGAAAGCAGTGCAATTGAAACCTGATGAAAAATATCCAAAAGACAGGATCTCTGAAATAGTTGTGGCACTGGCAGACCTCGCAAAACAGAAAGCCCTTGATGACCAGTATACTGCAGCAATTATTATAGCTGACAAATCATTTGCTGTGAAGAATTGGGGACAAGCCAAAATAGATTATAATGCTGCATCTGCTATCAAACCAAATGAAACCTATCCGAAGAATAAGATAACTGAAATAGACAAAACAATTGCGGATCTGGCGAAACAAAAAGCCTTGGATGATCAGTATAATGGGATTATCGCTGGTGCAGATAAATTGCTTGCAGTGAAAACATATTCTGATGCAAGAACAGAGTACGGAAAAGCAAGTGATTTAAAACCCTCTGAGGAATATCCAAAGTCAAAGATTGCAGAAATTGACAAGACTCTCGGTGACATTGCAGCCGCGAAGCTGAAAGAAGAACAATATAAAAATCTGATAGATAAAGCAGATAAACTGCTTGCAGATAAATCCTATGAAGCAGCAAAAACTGAATATCAGACTGCCTTGAACATTAAGCCCTCAGAAGCTTATCCAAAGGGAAAGGTTGATGACATTGATAAAGTTCTGGCCGAGATTGCGAAGAAAAAAGAGCTTGATGATCTGTACGCTTCAACAATTGCCAGTGGTGATAAATTAATGGCTGATAAATCTTATGAGCGAGCCAAAACAGATTTCGAGAAAGCAACACAGCTTAAACCGGATGAGAAGTACCCAAAAGATCGTCTAGCAGAAATCGACCTTGCTCTGGTGAATTTGGCAAAACAAAAGGCCCTCGACGAACAGTATACTGCATTTATTACTAAGGCCGACAACCTTTTCCTTGACAAATCCTATGAGTCAGCCAAAACTGAGTATATTAATGCAGGTAATCTAAAACCTGCTGAGCAATATCCAAAGGATAAGATAGCAGAGATAATTAAGACGATTGATGATCTTGCAAAGCAGAAGGTAATTAATGAAAAATACCAATCTGCGCTTGCAACGGCTGACAAACTTCTGGAAGCCAAAACATACGAATTGGCAAGAATTGCATACAAGGATGCTTCAGGATTAAAGCCAGACGAACAATATCCAAAAGATAAAATAGCGCAAATAGATAAGATTCTTGCTGACATTGAACACCAGAAACAGGTCGAGATTCTTTACAAAGCTTCGATCACCAAAGCTGATGAATTACTTGCAGCAAAATCTTATGAGCCTGCAAAAGCAGAGTTCCAGAATGCTGAGTCCTTGAAACCTGATGAGCAATATCCAAAGGGAAAAATCGCCACAATCGACAAGATTATAGCAGAAATTAAAGCATTCGAAGATAGGTACAACAGTATCATCGCCGGAGGAGATTCTGCATTCATTAATAAGACTTTTTTACAGGCAAAGTCTTCATATCAGGCGGCACTTCAGATGAAGCCCTCTGAAAAGTACCCCAAAGATAAGATTGCAGAGATAGAAAAGATTCTTGTTGACCTTGCAAAACAGAAAGTGATTGATGACCAGTACCAGGGATTTATTGCAAAAGCAGATAAACTGCTTGCCGACAAATCCTATGCCCTGGCGAAGACAGAATATAGAAATGCCTTGTCCGTTAAACCGGATGAACAATATGCAAAGGATAAGATCGCTGAGGTTGATGGTATCGAGGCTGATCTTAAGGCGAAGGATGATGCCTATAAAGCTTCCATCTCAAAAGGGAACCTATTGCTGACTCAGAAATCATATGAGGACGCACGAACTGAATACCAGAACGCTGAAGAGATCAAACCTAATGAACAGTACCCTAAGGAAAAGATTGAAGAAATAAATAAGATACTGATGGAATTGAAGGGAAAGAAGCAAACCTTTGATGAACTGGTATCAAAGGGCAATGATTTACTATCAATAAAGGATTATTATAAGGCAAAAGATAACTTTCAACAGGCATTATCAATTTTTCCTGACGAATCATATCCAAAAGAACGCTTGATAAAAATTAACTCAGTTATCGACAGTATTTTTCGTGCCAATAAAGTATTTTATGATAAGGCTGTTGCTGAAGGTGATAAGGATTTTAACGCTTTTATTTTTGATAAAGCAATTGATGCTTATGAAGAGGCAATTTCTTATCTGTCTACTGAGCAATATCCAAAGGACATGATCAATAAAATTAAGAAGACCATTGCTGAGAATGCCATTGTAGATATTGTGAATTCTACGCAGACAATAACAAATGGCTCTGAAAAACAATTTGATTTCACTCCGGTTAATGTTATCTCACGAAAGAATAACTACGTCTATATTAAAATAAAAAACCTGACAAACAGGCCATTCAGCGTGATGTTAAGGTATGGAAAAGATAAACAGGTCAATGGTGGTGCGGTGATTAAAAATGTAACAGGCGATGGAAAAGTGAATGAACGTTTGATCAGCGTCCGCGAGCAGGATCCTTGGTACCGGAATGATAATAACTGGATCAGCCTTTATCCGCAAGGAGGCGATGTGGAGGTCACCTTTATTCAGGTTTCCCGGTTGGGCCAATAAAAAGTCTTTAATTTGTGATTAATTTCCTCGTCTCAGTGTAATCACCGTAATTTCAGGTAGGATTCCGATCCTTCCGGGATATGCGATAGAGCCCAACCCAACATTGACATAGATGTATTGCGGGTGTGAACCACGAACTGGCTTCTCATACAATCCACCCCATTGCTTATAGAGATATTCTGCTGGACTCCAATGGATACCAGCGCAATCAATTCCAAATTGAAAGCCATGTGTATGACCTGAAAAGGTGATATCGATGTTCTGGAATTTATGACAAATAATAGTGTCCCAGAAGCTCGGATCATGTGAAAGCAGGAGTTGAACATGCATATTTTCGATCCCTTTTTGGGCAGCGGGAATGTCTCCCAGTTTCTGGAAACGGGCGCCTTTACCCCAATTTTGTACCCCAAGTATGGCAATAGAATCATTTCCCCTTCGAAGAATGGAGTGTTGGTTCAAGAGTAGTTTCCATCCAAGGCGGTCATAAAATTTGACCAGGTCGTTCATGTCTTGTTTTTTAGCTGCTTCAGAAGGCCATTTCACATAAGAGCTGTAATCATGGTTCCCCAGAATGGTATAAATCCCGTAAGGTGCCTTTAAATGGGTCAGGATCTCTTCAAAAGGTAACACATCTAGTGTGGTATAATTGGCCATGTCACCGGTGAAGAAGATGACATCCGGATGCTGTGCGTTTACCAGGTCAACCGCTTTGCCAAGTTCCTGCTTGCAAACCCAACTACCTGCATGAATATCGGATATCTGAACAATCTTTAATCCATCAAATGATGCAGGTAATTCAGGGAGTGAGATCACCTGTTGTTTTACCCTGAAATCATAATTCCACCAAACTGCACCAAGGATCATCAGGATAAGGAATAGGAATCCCAGTCCCCACCCCGTCAATTGAATCCATATCATTCTTGCCACATCATAAAATTTAACGCCATGGCGCAGAAATGAAAGAATGCCAAAATGGAATAAACGCAGGATATCTGCAATCAGCAGGAAGACAAATGCTATGATTTTAAAAACATAGAAGATGAATATTAGCCCTGGTAATATAGTACGAATAGGAATGTTCCAATGTGCAAAACTGACAAAAGCTCCGCCGATGATACAACCAATAAGAAGGATCAATGGCAGCCAATAGAAGAACATCGTTGAATATTTCCATAAAGGTTTTAATTCATGCACCTTTCGATATATCGAATGCCAGAGGTAAATGTCAATAATAAATACAAAAAGCAATAAAGGAAGCATAGGGGCGTAAATTGGAAATGCGATGCCCAGTACCAGGAAAATGCCTATCGTTAAAAGGATGGCGAGTCCAATTAATAAATATTTTTTCATCTATTCTTTACATAATTCACCAAACCTTTTGCCTTGAAGATCTCCATGAGTTTTACCGGCAAAGGTGAAAAAGAGAACTTTTTTCCTCCAACGTCGATCGTACCTTTTTCAAAGTCGATATCCACGTTGTCACCTTGTTTATAAGCATCCACTGCTTCCGGTACCAGAATGATCGGTAATCCCTGGTTGACAGATGAACGGTAGAAAATGCGGTTTACTGATTTGCAGATCACGGCCCTGATCCCGGCAAATGCCAGTCCTACGGAAGGATGTTCGCGTGAACTTCCACAGCCGAAATTGGCGCCGGCCATGATGACGTCTCCTGCTTTTACCCGTTCTGTAAAACTATTGTCGAATCCTTTGAAGAGGTGAGGCATAATCTTCTCAGGATCGGAACTCTGAACATTATAGGTTAGGTTACCGGCAAACATCTGGTCAGTATTGAGGTTGTCAACATCGGCGTAATTCCAAATATGGCCAGCATAACGATCTTCTCCTTCCTTAATATCAACAGTACTGCTCTGAGGAGCATGGTAAGGGAATTTATCATCTGACTTGATCCCACGGGGATCGGTGATCTCACCTTTTAGTGCCGACCAGGCAACTGTTGCAGGAGATGCAAGATAAATACTGGCTAAATTGTTTCCCATCCTGCCTTTAAAGTTACGATTAGCCGTTGAGATTACATTAATCCCATCGGCAGGGATTCCTTGCCCCGTTCCCAGGCAAGGACCACAAGAGGAGGAGAGGACATTGACCCCTGCTTTAAAAAAGATTTCGATCAATCCTTCTTTTATAGCCTGCATATAAATTTCCCTCGATGCCGGGATGATTTGCATCTGCATGTATTTTGGCAATTTTTTCCCTTTTAGCACAGCCGCTGCTTCCCGTAGGTCTTCCATGCGTCCATTGGTACAGGTACCAATTAACGCTTGCTGGATTTTGGTTCCCTTTACCTCGCTAACGGCTTTAACATTATCAACATGATGAGGCGCAGCCACCATCGGGAAAACGGTGTTTAGGTCGATATTAATTTCTCTTATGTATGAAGCTCCTTCATCTGCCCAGCAACCTTCCAGTTTTTCCCCGAACCAGAATTCAAGGATTTCATCGGCTGGAAACACGGCATTTTTTGCCCCCATTTCCGAGGCCAGGTTGCAAAGCACCATACGATCGGCAACAGACAGTGTTTTTACTCCTTCCCCGTGGTATTCTATCGACATATAGTCGGCTCCACTGCTCCCGATCATTCCGATAATCCAGAGCGCCAGGTCTTTTGCATAGACGTTTGGCATCAGTTTCCCCTTTAGTGTGATTTTTATCGTCTCAGGAACCCTGAACCAGGTCTCTCCCTGTTTCCATAGTCCGGCAGTTTCAGTACGGTCAATACCGGCAGCAAGTGCATTGAAAGCCCCGGCGGTGCTGGTATGACTGTCGCTACCCACAATGATCATTTGGGGCCTGGCATATTTCGACATGATCTGGTGACAAATGCCCTCGCCAACATCATGAAATTTTTTAATGCCGAACTGTTCCACCATGTTCCTGATTACTTGGTAGTCATTTGCCAGCTTTGAATTGGTCGGAGGAGCATTATGATCGAGGGTTATCAGCAAGGTATCAGGGTCAGCAGGCTTTTCCCCACCCATTTTCCTAAATGTACTAAAAATGGAAGAGGTGTTGTCGTGAGTCAAGATGATGTCAGGCCGGGCAAACACAATGGTTCCGGCAGTAGCTTTCATGATTTTTTCAGCAAAGGTTAACTTGGTCATAGAAACAAAATTTGAAGTAGAGTACTGCAAAATTATGAATTTCCCGGTCAGTAACGACCCTTCTTTTAGCGGATTTTATTTTTGTGAAAGTAAAATGAAATGTATATTTTTGCAAACCTTTTTGTGGATGGTACTCTATCACTCGTTACAGGATTAGGAGGGTTGGGTAAGTGGCTTAAACCCTTCCCGATGCATCGGGACTAAACTGTCGAACAGGAATGATTAAAATAAATTAAGAATATAACACTGGAGAGGTGGGTGAGTGGCTTAAACCAACAGTTTGCTAAACTGTCGTACAGGAAACTGTACCGGGGGTTCGAATCCCCCCTTCTCCGCACAAATAAAAAAACCATCGAACAAGTAATCCGTTCGATGGTTTTTTTTGTAACCGCTTTAGCGATCAATCACGTATCACATTAATGTGAATTCCCTGATTTTAAATCGATCCAAAGGGTGTTGTCATGCGGGGCTAAGTCAGTCCAAAGTGTCATGATATATTGTTGAAGAGGAGGTCCTAGTGGGCCACCCTGGGCTACAGTATGAACGATCAGTGTGTCCTCAGCGGCTGACAGGTTTTCGTCGCCAGCATAATGAGCCATGATAGCATTTGTCATTCTTGGTGCAAATAATAATGCCAGAGCTTGTGGTGCGTAATAAGGAGCAGCCATGAGGGTTAGTTTGTCAATGGTATCCATGCCCGACTCCAGATGATTTTGTGCCCAGGTGGTGAATGGAATCCCGTTAGTATTGTAGTTACACTTTGTTATAAAATTAGTTGTGATGGAAAAAGCCGAATCTTTATAATAGGTTATCATTCTGTAAGGACAAGGATAAGTAACCGTAGACCCTGTTTCTATATCAAATAAAAATTTACTGCCAGTAGTCTTTTTTGTAATATCGTTCGCATGAAAATGTCCTGTTAATATCACATTTAATCCTGCATTCATCAGTGAATCAGAGGTTGTTTGCCAGTGTTGGAGTACATACTCCCAAAAATATAGTGATTGTCCTGTGAAATGTTCAACAACACCATGATGCTCCATTCCGATAATAGTTTTACCCTTTTGTTTTGCTTCTGCCAAATGGGTCATGATCCATGACATAGTTTGTGGTCTTATTGTTCCGGCTACCACATCGGTAGTATCATTATTGCCATAATATTCGCAATCGTCAATACAGAATATCCAGAGGTTGGGTAGAGGTTCGGTAATATAACTAAGGGAAACGGGGTCAGTATAAACAGCGTCAGAATAACCAAAATTAGAATAAATTGATTTAAAACCAGCGGGGGTAATAGTTGGAACAGGTGTCGTATTTGCTCCATTATAGGAAACTGCAAAAGGATTACTGATATCATGATTACCACAAATAACCCTCACTTTGATCCCTGCATTCGATAATGTTGTTAGTAAACCAGCAACAGTGTTATGACTAACTAATTCACCATCTTTTGTAAGATCCCCCGAGATCAATACCAGATCAGGTTTTGCAGTGATCAATTCCGAGATGGCTTCTGTAAAAATATCATAACTTTCGGCTAATAATTTCCTGTCTTTCTTCAGATATGCCTGAAAAGCAGACCCGTCATTCACCAATAGTGAATGGTCCATTACATGAATATCAGATAGTACCGCGATCTTGAAAACTGTTTGCGATGTTGTGGAACTGTTATTATTGCTTTTTTTACAGCCTGCGAAAAAAACCATCAGGCAACTTAGTAGGATTAGTGCAAATTTTTTCATACGATTATTTTATTTAAAGGTTATAACTAATACAAAAATAGATGACAAGTTTCGCTCCAGGGTTAAGACAAACTTATATAATTGTTAAATTAAAAGAAATTCCAAAAGATGCTGTCTGATGAGAGATTGGTTGGAAGATATTACTTTTATTGGTAATGAATTAGGAACAACCGGATAAAAATGTTGGATGGATGAATAAAATTTCTACCTTTGCAGCCCGAAGGAGAGATTTTAAGAAGGTATGTTTGATTTTGAAAAGTTAGATATTTACCAGGTTGTAAAGGATCAAAACCTTAAAGTTCTTAATCTGCTGAGGATAAATAAAGAGATTGATCCTTATTTGATGGAACAATGGAAAAGGGCAAGTTTGGGAATATTGTTGAATCTTGCAGAAGGAACCGGGCGAATGACTGAAATCGATAAAACGCATTATCTTACTATTGCAAGAACAAGCGTGTTCGAATCAGTTGCCATCCTTGATCTGTTAAAATCAATGAAGGTAATTGACGATACAACCTTTCAGGAGCTTTATGATGGGTATGAAAAGAGTTCAAAGATGTTGTTAGGAATGTACAGAAGCCACACAAAGGATAAGTAACAAAGAATAAACATATTGCACACACTTCACACGTAATTTTCGGGGTATAGCGTAGCCCGGTTCATCGCGCCTGCTTTGGGAGCAGGAGGTCGCAGGTTCGAATCCTGCTACCCCGACAGAAACCACCAGTTTTTACTGGTGGTTTTGGTTTTTTTTTGTCAAATATGTTAGGCGTTTTAATCTTACAAACTGTAGAATCTGGTTTTGGAGAAATAAATTTGAACCCACCCGTCCGAAAATTAGATTTCTTTAAAAAAACAAATTCCCATTTTCTAGTTTTAGAATGGACTTCGCAAAGTTTTACGGTTCGTGATCATATTGCGAGAATGCTTGAACGTTCATCTGTTTGTTTTTGCTCATAACGTATTGCATAAATCGGCTGCTAAATATACTCACCCTATGGCAAAAAATGTAATGAGCATCAATCGGTGCCACCTTTATTATGAGAATTATCTCAATGATTTTTTTTTTGCAAAGAACATTGGGTTAGTAAAGTATTCTATACAAGGAATTTCATTTGATTCTACATGGAGCCTTGTTAGATGGCAAGTGATACAGTAACCCAACTAATTCATCAGCAGACCACCTGTCATCATTCTCTTTTACCAACCCTACTTATCTGAGGGTTCATTTTTAATAGGTTCTTTATGAGAATCAGTAGTTTTTGGTTTTTTAATCTCTTGATCCAGGTCCCCAAAGGCATCTTTGAAACTTTTAACTCCTTTCCCCATACTTTTCATCAACTCAGGAATTTTCTTTCCACCGAAAAATAACAGGATTACCATAGCAATCAAAAGAACATCCTCTGCACCCAAAAATAATAAAATTGATAATAACATATTTTGAGATTTTAACCTAAGTACTTTGTCTGGCAAAGTTAAACAAAATCCGCTAGGGATTTTTAATGACTTTATTTGCATGTTTGAGAAGCAAAAAGATGAAATAATTGTTCAATTGCCAAATTGCCAAATCACAATTTTTTTTATATACTTATACTATACTCCCGCTATACTCCGGCTATACTCATTCTATATTGCGACAATAGGTTTTTCTTACGGGTTCTTTTATTTAGGCATTGTTCACATATACTTTAGACATATTAAGCACCCTTGCCATTTCCCCATTCGCCATCTCGCCATTTTCTCCAAGGGATGAACTGATTTAATAAAAAATATTCAATGAAATAGATGATAAGAATAAAACAATTTTGTACTTTTATGCATTAAACGTTTTAATCTGATAACAAGGTTCTGTTTTCTTTCTTAACCAAATATTGATTGAAGAAATAGATGCTTTTATTCCATTATTGTTAATCGTACAATTCATATTATACTTGTCGCACATTATTATTTATTAATCAAACAAACAAACAATCTATATGAAAAGACTTTTACTTTTTTGTACTGCTACTCTATTGATGAGTAACACATTATTAGTTAGTCAGAATGTTGGATTCCAGAAGATCTCTGAGGATGACAAAAACAGCATTCACAATTATTCACCTTCGAATCCCCTTCTCACTCCATTATGCGGATCTTATAATGTAGGCGTCGGGCAAACCTATACAACCCTCACCGCTGCGGTTAATGATCTGACTTCAAAAGGCGTTTCTTGTGCGGTTACGTTTGTTTTAACGGATAATACATATCCTTCCGAAACATTCCCAATCACAATAGGAACAATTACTGGATCAAGTTTTGCAAACACGGTCACAATTAAGCCCGGCACTGCGAAGACTCCTGTTATTTCGGGATCTTCAACATCTGCTATCCTTACGCTTAGCGGATGTAATTACATCATAATTGATGGTTCAAACAGTGGAGGGACTGACAGAAGTATGACATGGGCGAATACCAGTAATGCTGCCAATACTTATGGTATTGAAATTATAAATCCTGGTTCAGCGCCTTCTAGCAATGATATAATAAAAAATTGCCAAATCAAGGCAAGCAGTCAGGTAACAAAAAACACTTATGGAATATTCCTCGATAATACTTACGGAGCTTATGATAGTATTTCCATTATAAATAACGCCATATACAGCGCCAGAATAGGAATTCAATTTCAGGGTTTAGCTGGTGCAGTTGTAACTCATGGACAGATTCTCAACAACACCTTAGGTTCAACTACTGATGCCCAGGCTATTCAGTACCGGGGCATATTTCTAAGACAGGCAAATACCACAATAATTCAGGGTAATGAGATCATGGGAGCACCGGCAGGTAATGCCAACACTGCCCAGGCAGGAATTTGGATCGCGGGAGGTGCTCTGAATACAAAAATGCGGCAAAATAAGATCCATGACTGGTATTACACAGGTACTGCCGGTTATGGAAACTATGGTATCTATTACGCATCCGGAGCGGGTTCTCAGACTGAGATATCAAACAATACTATAACCAATATCAAAGCTGATGGCGATAATGCTTCTCAGGATTGGTTGAACTCGGGGATTTATATTGAAAACGGTGGAAATGTAAGCATCCTTTATAACTCCATTTGGCTCACCGGCGCAACATTGCAACCTACTTACAACGGATGGAGCGCTTGTCTTTCAATCTATTCGGGGATCACGGGGTTAAATATCCGGAATAATATTTTTAAGAATTCCATGACATTGGCATCCGGGACAACTGGCAATACATATGCTGTCTATTGCGCCTCTGCAAACACGGCATTTACAGCAATAAATTATAATGATTACTATGATGACGGAGTTAGTCCCAATATCGGGTATCTCGGAGGAGATCAATCCACACTGGCAGCATGGCAGGCAGCGACAGGTCAGGATGCCAATTCACTAAATATCGATCCGTTGTTTACTGAGCCAAATGATCTTCATACAACCGTTGCAGGACTAGCAAAAGCAGGCGTTTATGTTGCACTTGTTACAGTTGATATTACTGGAGCAGGCCGGACAAACCCTCCTGATATCGGTGCCTATCAGTTCTCTGCCAACCCCACAGCCACCTCAAATACTGCTACTGGAGTAACAAATACCACGGCTACTTTGAACGGAAGTATTATCGCTAACAATGCCACGGTTGTCACAGGTTATGATTATGGATTAACAACTGCATACGGAACATCCATCGCAGGTGTTCCAGCAAATATTACTGGCACTAATCCCACAGCCTATACTGGATCAGTTACAGGTCTGGTACCTGCAACCCTCTATCATTTCAGGGCCAAAGGAACATCCGGCAATGTTATTGTTTATGGGAATGACCTGACATTTACCACCCTTTCAAATCCGCCTACTGTTGTAACTACTGTAGCAACGGGAATTACAGCTACAACCGGTACGTTGAATGGAACTGTCAATGCCAATGGGGCTTCCTCAAATGTCACTTTTGATTACGGACTCACCATTGCTTATGGCAATAATGTCCCGGGGGTTCCAGGTGTTGTGAATGGTACCACAACGACTCCTTCTTCGGCTTCTTTAACGGGACTTCTTCCCGCTACACTTTATCATTTCAGAATAAATGGAATTAATGCAGGAGGTACAAGCAATGGCAACGATATGACATTTACTACTCTTGCTGCTGTTCCAACCGTTGTTACAAATCCAGCAACATTGGTTCTCACAACCTCAGCAACTTTAAATGGAATCGAGACTGCCAACGGCTTATTAACTAATGTTTCCTTTGATTATGGATTGACACCATTCTATGGCACAAATGTACCTGGCACCCCACTAACAGTAACAGGCAATACTGCAACAGCAGTAAGTGCAAATATTACAGGTTTACTTGTGAATACTACTTACCATTTTAGAGCCAATGGAGTAAATAGTATGGGAACGACAAACGGAAGTGACATGACTTTTACAACCGGTTGTCCAATTGCAGGTCCTGCAGGTCCGATTGCGGGGCCAACCCAGGTTTGCCAGGGTGGTTCAGGCTATATTTATACGGTTACCATTCCTATGGCTTATGGTTATGTCTGGACTGTGCCTGTTGGTGGAACCATTACTTCCGGAGCCAATACCAATACCATTACCGTGAGCTATGCTGCCAATTCAGTTGCCGGTTATGTTTTCGTTTACGGAACCGCTGCCTGCGGAAACGGAGCTCCTTCACAGCTTCTCGTTAACGTTAATCCTCCTGCTTCCCCAACTATTGCAGGCCCTGCTTCGGTTTGCGTAAACAGTACGGGTAATGTGTATACCACTCAATCGGGTATGAGCAATTATATCTGGACTGTTTCTGCCGGTGGAACCATCACCGGAGGTGGCGGAGTTAACAATAATACTGTTACCGTTACCTGGAACACAGCAGGCGCTAGGACCGTTACGGTGAACTACAACACACTTGCCGGTTGTCCAGCACTGTCTGCTACCGTTTACAATGTCACAGTTAATCCTCTGCCGGTTCCGACCATTGCCGGGCCAAACCCTGCCTGCAGTAGCTTCCCTGGACTTGTTTATTCGACTCAAACGGGTATGAATGGTTATGTTTGGACGATAACTGCCGGGGGAACCATCACCGCAGGTCAGGGTACCAACGCCATCACTGTTACCTGGAATACTACTGGTGCTCAGAGTGTGTCTGTGAACTATACCAATTCCAATGGTTGCACTGCCCCAGCTCCGGTTGTTTATCCGGTTACCGTTAACAGCGGCGCTGCTCCAACCATCACTGGAACTACAAACTTGTGTGTTAACTCAGGGTATTATACCTATACAACTCAACCCAATATGACCGCCTATAACTGGAACATTTCTTCCGGTGGGGTTATCAACTATGGTTCCGGAACCAATGCCATCACGGTTTCCTGGATCGCTTCAGGTGCACAATGGGTGAGTGTAAACTACACGAATCCTGCAGGATGTACTTCTCCGAGCCCAACTCAATTGAACATCACGGTTAACCCACTTCCGGGCGCTGCAGGTTCCATCACAGGTACAGGCACTGTTTGCGGAGGTGCTAACGGTGTCGCTTACTCTGTGGCTGCCATTACCGGCGCTACAACTTATGTCTGGAACCTCCCCACAGGGGCTACCATTGCTTCTGGAGCCAATACCAATGCCATCACCGTCAACTTTGCATGGAATGCTTCAAGCGGTAATATCACCGTCTTTGGAAACAATACATGCGGCGACGGCGCTGTTTCTCCTCCGTTTGGTGTTACTGTAACCCCATTGCCCGACCCGGCTGGTACCATTACCGGTCAGGCTTCTGTTTGCCAGGGCGAAAACAATGTCGTTTACACGGTTCCATCTATTACAGGAGCTACCAGTTATACATGGACTGTTCCTGCAGGGGCTACCACAACCAGTGGTTCCAACACCAACTCCATCACTGTTGATTTCGGTGCCAATGCTGTTTCCGGCAACATTACCGTTCTCGGGTCAAATTCCTGCGGTAGCGGTACGGTTTCTCCAAACTTCGCAGTAACGGTGAATGTAATTCCTCCAACTCCTGTGGTTACAAATACTGGTGACACTTTGCACAGCAGCGCGTCTACAGGCAACCAATGGTATTTCGCTGGTACTCTTATTCCGGGGGCTACTTCCAGAAACTATGTTGCTACTCAAACCGGTCTTTATTGGGTTGTGGTTACCCTCAATGGATGTTCCTCCGCAGAGTCGAACCACCTTGAGATCATTACAACCGGTATTGATCCACATCCTTCGACTTCGATCAATGTTTATCCTGTACCAAACGACGGACGGTTCACTGCAGCCATCACTACCGCTTCACCACAATCTTTCACCATCAGCGTTTATAACAATCTTGGTGTAAAGATCTATTCTGAAGCAAATGTGGAAGTGAATAGTTCTCTCAATAAAGTGATCGACCTGAGGCCGTTACCTAATGGAGTTTATACTGTAGTCTTTGAGAACAACCTGAACCAGGTCGTGAAGAAGATCATAGTGAACATATAGCGTGTTGGCAAAATGGCGCTTAATTCGTAATTCGAATTTCGTAAACCGTAATGAAAAAAAAGAGACGCGATTCATCGCGTCTCTTTTTTTTAGTTCCTCTTTTCCCGGTTATCGTTTTGCTCGGCAAGCCGTTTTAATAGAACTTCCTTAAATTCTCGTTCTGCTTTCCCAAGCATCACAATTTTTTGTGGAGAAATAACAGTTTTGAGTTTTGCCACAGACTCCTTCTCGAGATCAACTTCGGCCTGTTTTACGGCAATTTCCGCATCAATGATTTCCAGGGCATGTTTCTCTGTCATAACTCCCGTATCCCTGATTTGTCTGGTTTTCTCCATCATGTTTTTCCTGATATCCTTACGTTGCGCATCGATCTCATTATATATGGGCCAGAATTTCTGAGCTTCTGCAGGGGTCAGATCGAGCTTTTTGGTTAAAAATGCAATTTTAAACTCTTCAACCTTACCTTGCATCATCCGTCTGTTGGATGGCGATGGCCTGTTCATTTGTCCATATAATGTACCCGACAATACCGGCATAAGTAAAATAAAACAGATCCCGGTCAGAATTTTTCTTGTTTTCATTTTTTTGTTATTTTATTGTTGATTAATTGTTTCAAGATCAAGATTTTCATTAAGTAAGTAGTCAATGATCTCTTCAGTCGAACATTCTAACTTGGCTGGAACAATTGATAGATTATTGTTTTCACCGGAAGGGGCAGAATAAATATCCGAATCAGCGATATCATTGAGGAATCCACCTGATTGTGCTTCTTTCAATACATAGCCTGCCACCTCTTGCTGGTTGACCTGGCTAATCGTGTTATGATGATTAACAAGCATGATTGCAGAGAAAACAAATATAACTACCACGACTGCTGCAAGCATTGGTCTATAGTAGGCAACTATTAAACTCCGGTTGAACTGCTGATCTGTCACCCCAGGCCTACACCGTTGCAAGATCTGGTTTGGTAGCTCCCTGAAATATTCATCCGGTATGGTGAAGGGATTTACCCTTCCTGCTCTCTCCAGGTTTGGTGCATTTTCGGATATGTTATTTTGATCTTTCATTTGTTGTTAGATGAATAATGTTTCATTTGGTTTAATTTGTTTGCAGATATTTTTCAATCTTTTTTACCGCCAGATGATAGGAGGCTTTTAACGCTCCTACTGAAGTGCCGGTGATACTTGCGATATCTTCATACTTTAATTCCTGAAAATAGTGAAGCTGAAAAGTCAACCTCTGTTTAGTTGGAATTGTTAGCATCGCCTTCTGGAGTTTCATCTGTATCTGATCGCCACTAAAATATGGATCAGTTTCTAATTTCATCGAAAGTTCATACTCAAAGTCCGATAACCTTAGCGTGGCCATTAATTTCTTTTTCCGTAAAAAAGAAAGCGCCTCGTTGGTACTGATTCTATAGATCCAGGTAAACAATTGCGATTGCTCATTAAACTGCCCGATGTTCTTCCATACCTTAATAAATATTTCCTGAACAACATCATCACTGTCATCATGATCTATAAGAAAACGGCGCACAAGCCAGTAGATCTTCTGCTGGTACTTTTCCATCAGGAGTTTGAATCCCCGCTCAAATGACTCATTTTCACGGATCAGGGAAAGAATAAATTCATCAGAAATTTCAATCATATTGAAAACGACCTTTTCCTCTTTTTTTCTTTTGACGTTAAAAATAGCAAAAGGTTTAATACAATGAAGAATTGTGACTGAACGTAAACAATGTCTTCTGATACGACTGATATATATAAGTAGATAAAAAATCAAGAAGGAAGAAAGTTTGTTTTTAGATAGCAAATTTCTACCTTTATCGCAGCATAAATCCTATTGACATCAAATGGCAAAACTGAAACTGAAACCAAGACTAGCAAACCAAAACCAAGTAAAATCAATACCAGAAAAACCCAAACCGACTCTACAATTACCAGTGAACACGAGCGCCAGTGTGGATTATACATTTTACTGGTTAACAGCGGGTTTAATACTTGTCGTGATCGTTTATTTTCCCTCCCTTTTCAATGCAATTAACCTTTGGGACGACAATGAATATCTGAATAATCCTTATGTGAAAGACCTGTCCCTACAAGGTATAGTAAAAACATTTTCTGTTTATTTTGCCGGGAATTATCATCCTCTTACCCTTTTATCACTTGGAATTGATCGTTTTCTTGGGGGAGGAAGTCCATTTATGTTTCATTTTACAAACCTGCTGCTGCATCTTTTAAACACATTTTTAGTGTATCTGTTGGTCAAAAGACTGACTCAGAACAACCTTCTGGCTGTTTTAACTTGTATCATGTTTGGAGTTCATACTTTGCACGTTGAATCTGTTGCCTGGGTAGCCGAAAGAAAAGATGTTTTGTATGCGTTTTTTTTCCTCTTATCACTTACGAACTATTCAACATATGCTTCCAGTCAGAAAAAGTTATATTACTGGCTATCGCTTCTATTTTTTTTACTTTCCTTACTGGCGAAAGGGCAGGCCGTTGTTCTTGCAGCAATACTCCCTTTCATCGATTATCTGAAGGGTAGAAAGTGGTTTTCAATAAAGGTTTTATTAGAGAAAATACCGTTTTTCTTTCTTTTATTGGTCTTTGGATGGGTTGCTTTCCGTGCCCAGGCATCAGCTAAATTCGTTCACCTTGAGTATTTCACGCTTCCTGAAAGGTTTGCTTTTGCTTCTTATGGATTTACTCAATATCTGGTTAAAAGCATTTTTCCCAGCCACCTGTCTGTATTATATCCATATCCACCAGTAAGATTAGAGGGAGGGATCCCTTCATTTTATTGGCTATTTATTTTTGCCCTGCCTCTCTTTTTTATAGCCTCTTTTTTCTTATTCAAACGTTCGAAAATTTATGCTTTTGGGCTTGGCATGTTCTTTTTGAGTATTCTTCCACTTTTGCAAATAATTCCCGTTGGAGGCGCAATCATGGCTGATCGTTATTTTTATATACCGTCAGTTGGATTGTTGCTTTGTTTTGCCTTTGGTTTATTGGAAATATTCAATACTACAGTCAGGTCCTCATTGTTGGTAATTTTTGTTCTTCTGCTGGCTGTTCTTTCTTTTTTACGTTGCATGGTATGGAAAGACAACATTACACTATGGGGTGATTTGATAAGTAAATATGATAACTACCAGCTTGGGTACTACAACCGTGGCATTTCCTATTATACGATTAATGAAAGAAGCAAGGCAATAGATGATTTATCCAGGGCCATTGAGATTGATCCGAAATATAAAGACGCTTATTTCTCACGTGGAATAATTTATGATGACCTTGATCAGTTGGACAATTCAATAGCAGATTACTCAAGGGTAATCATGCTTGACCCAAAGTACATTCAAGCCTATGTAAAACGTGGTGTTGACTATGGTAAGATCGGTCAGATCGACAATGCAATAGCCGATTGCTCGAAGGCAATAGGAATTGATCCTGGGAATATTCAATCTTATACAAACCGTAGCGTTGCCTATAGTAAGATCGGTCTTTGGAACAATGCAATAGCCGATTGCTCGAAGGCGATAGGAATTGATCCAAAATATATTCAGGCATATGAAAACCGTGCGGTCGACTATCTTAACCTTGGTCAATTAGACAATGCAATAGCAGACTGCTGCAAAGCGATTGAGATTGATCCGAATGATGTTAAAGCTTATAGCTACCGTGGCTTTATTTTTAACATCCAAGGACATTATGATAAGGCAGTAGAGAATTATTCAATTGCGATAACAATTGATCCGAAATATAAAGATGCATTTACCAACCGTGGCATAGCTTATCTCACCCTTGGTCAGTGGGAAAAGGCAATTGCTGATTTCTCGAAAGTGTTAGAGTTTGACCCAAATAATGCCTTGGCCTTAAAAAACCGTGAATTTGCATATCGACAACTACACAATGAGAAAAGGTGAAGCCCGACTCCTTTACGGAAGTTATAAAAATCAATGCGCTAATCCGTCAAATGAGTAACTTTGCCCAGTGATGTCATGTTCACCTTCCAACTAAAATCTATATCCTTATGAGAAAGCTTATCTTATTGATGTTCATGTTTTTTCTTTCGACTTTTACATTTTCACAATGGTCTTCTTTATCGAGTGGAACAACTAATTATTTATCCTCTGTTTACTTCCTGAATTCAAATACAGGTTACGTAGCAGGGGATAGTGGAACTATTTTAAAAACCATTAATGGTGGGACTAAATGGACAACCTTATCAAGTGGAACAAAGAAGTATTTGGCCTCGATATATTTTACCAACACTGATACTGGATATATAGTAGGAGCGGGTGGAATCATTTTGAAAACAAAAAATGCTGGGAAAAACTGGGCAACCCAAACGAGCGGGACAGATAATGATCTGGTTTCTGTATTTTTCACAAATGCCAATACGGGATACGCTGTGGGTGATAGCGGAACCATTATAAAGACCATTAATGGTGGCACAACCTGGACCATCATACCAAGCGGAACTACAAATGATTTAACATCAGTTTACTTTCCTGATGCCAATACAGGTTATGCAATAGGTCTTTATGGTACCATATTAAAAACCATAAATACTGGCACAACCTGGACTGTAATTCCATTTGGTGCAATAGGAACTTCATACGCCCTACTATCTGTTTATTTTAATAATATTGACACGGGGTATGCTGTGGGAGGAGTCATCGGAGGACAAGGATCTATCTGGAAAACCATCAATGGCGGCTTAACCTGGATAGCTGAACCGGGTGCCTCAAATTATTATTTCTATTCCGTATTCTTTACCAATAAAAATACAGGTTTTGCAATAGGTGAAGCAGGAACAATAAGGAAGACATACGATGGTGGCACTGTTTGGGATACTATAGGATATGGTACAACGAATACCTTACATTCTCTTTTCTTTCCTGATACAGATACTGGCTACGCTGTAGGTGATCAAGGCACCATCTTAAAAACCTCAAATGGGGGAGGGTATCCCGAAGGTGTTGATAACCTGTCTGCAGGGGCCAACACTTTAAGCATTTATCCCAACCCATCATCAGGTTCTATCATGGTCAAACCCTCTGGGATAAATGTCACTGGCCAGTTATCAATAATTAACGTGAACGGCAAAGAGATGCTGAGGCAACAAACAGAAGGAGCAAAGAACCTGGTCGACATCTCAAATTTTCCTGATGGCATATATTTTGCCCGGTTTACGAATGACAAAACCGTTCAGGAAGGGAAATTTATTAAACATTAAATCACGAAAATCTTACGAGAGATTGTAAAAATCAACCCTTCTGTCTTGTATGAGATCATTATAAGGATTAATCATTTTATTATCTGCCTCGGTTAGATCAATATCTACGAAACCTACACCAGGAGAATCCTGAGATGCAGACGATAAAACGGCTCCATTATAGGAAGTAATCTGACTACCACCGGTAAATTGAAATTCGTCCCCGCCCCGTTTCTCAATTCCTACCCTGTTTGCAGTAACAGCAAAGATTCTGTTTTCAATACACCGGGTCGACATCGCCTTCTGGCAATAAGGCATGACCAGGTTTGCAGGATGTGCTATGATCTGTGCACCTTTTAATGTCAATGTCCTGCTGACTTCTGGGAAAATCCAATCAAAACAGATCATCATTCCGATCCTGCATCCGTTAACTTCATAAACCGTCAAAGGATAATTTCCGGGAGTAAAGAACAGCTTCTCTTTGTAAAAAAGATGTAGTTTTCTGTAGGTCCCGATTATTTTTCCCTCATAAGTCAGGATCGATGAATTATAGTATTTATCTTTATCTCTCTCAACAAATCCTGCAACGATGATGGCGCCAGTGTTTAACGACATTTGACATAAAAACTGTGAGGTCATTCCATCGGCTTCTTCAGACAGACTTGCAACTTCATCTATTGAAGTAAATGCATAACCAGTTGCAAATAACTCTGGTAAAACAATCAGATCGGCTTTACAGTCAATTACCAATTCGCTAACTAAGATCAGATTCTTTTGTTTATCACCGAAAATTGGTGAATTCTGGATATACCCTACCTTCATAGTTTTAAATTCACTTCCCAAATGAGCATTGGTTTTTCAAACACCGCACACTAAACCCATAATGTTCATTTAAGTATGATGAAAAGACAAATACCTCTCTATAACCGATAGTCATGTATTCTGCATCTACTGAATTATAAGCAGTTTGTAACCACCAGTAACCGTCTGAACCGATCACCCCAAACCCACATGATGGACTACGGTAACTTCCAGGTAGTGCTGTGAAACCGCTAATATTATTGGCTCCTATATTTGGGTTTTTCCAATGCTCCATTCCTGCTTCCTTCAATTTTCCACCTGCAATTGTATCTCCTTCAAGAAAAGAAAAGAGTTTTGCAATATCTAAGTTAGTAGGGACATGCCATCCTTTTGGAGCGAGTTTCCCGGTATTTACCGCATACCAATTATACAAAGCACCGTAAGGAGTTCTGTGAGTACAACTATCATTATTTAACCAGCAATATCCGGGAGTATTAACGCTCCTCCAGGTTACACTATCTGTTACCTGTGGAATCAGAACACCATCATCGAATTTTGTTGTTTTCAGGTTTTCAACCATCCATTCCTGGTCTCCTATCATTACAGTGTGATACACGTTACCGTCAACATCGGTCACAATAACTTGGTTTGGTACTGAATTATCAGTTTCTGTCTTTTTACATGCCATTATTGTCAAAATGATCATGCAAAGTTCTATAAACTTTTTCATCCTGGGGGATTTTTTAAGAGATACATAACAAAAATGGCGCCAAAAAGAACCAAACAAAATGATATGCAAAGTGAATAACTTTCAGCACAATGATAATCAAATTATTACAATAATAATCGAGAATGATTCTTATTCTCTTTCTGGAAATGGTGTATGGGTAGATGATTTTTTTTGATTAAATAATCGCACAATTATGCGGTAATAGTGAGAATGTCAATATCATAAATTTTTACTGTTGGAAGAAGAAAAAATTAAGGATCAAGGAAAATACTTTACTCCATTTTGGCTTAGATCCGCGCTTGCATGAAGAATTAAAAGGAAGATGAGTCTATTTTTTTGTCTATTTTGATTGTTTCTGTGTCTCTACAACTTTTCCTATACCATTAATCTGAACTCTTTTCTTATCTTGTGAAACAAGAAGTCCATAGGCTTCCGGATAAAGTCTCCTATAATTCTCAGTTGCAACTTCACAATCCTGCTGCGATGAAAATGGGCCAATATAAACACAATAAAATCGAGCTCCACTTAAAGAAGCATAATCGGGTATCCACAAATAACCAGTTGAATTTCCATTGATCCTGAGTTCTGAAGCTTTCGATTTTGCCTGAGCTTCGGTTTTAACTGCAGCAGCACTAATGATATAAAATGAGCCACCCTTATTTTGTGTTTCAGTGTTATCTGTACTTTTTGCTGTACTGTTTACTGTTAATTGCGAAGGAGGTGAATCACTATAATCGTTTTCAATAATCTTATATTGATGAAAACTGATAATCTTAAACTCATCATTGAGCATAACTCTCACATTGACGATTGCATGCTGGTACTTTTTTAGGGAAGTTCTATAACAACTTCCATTTTCAATATACTCTACAGAATATTCATTCCCTGGTTCTTTATTAATTGTGAAAGAGTCTCGTTCAATCTCGCTTCTGGCATTCGCAAATTCCTTGTAATAAGAAGAATTGATATAAGAATTAATCGCATTGGGGTTGGTGTTCTTTATTGATATAAACCGGTCAATTTTATCTGAAAAATACTTTGTCGCATCAAATGTTTTATTCATTAAATCAGAATAATAAGCCTGAATCGTGGCATTTGCTCTGGTTTTAATTGCATCATCAGTTTTCTCGTTGGGGGTATTTTTCGTGGAATTATTAGCATTTTTATTGTCAATATTATTTGATTTTTCTGATGATCCTATTACTACAGCATTGGATTGTTGTGAAGCAATTTCTGAGTCTTCCATCTTTCCTTTCTTTCCCGACTTAAATATCCCACTAATAAGCAAAACCACAATTGTTATAACTATTGTTGAACAAATAATTCCGATCATTAGTTTTCCTTGACTCTTACTGGGTGGTCGTTCATTTATTGTACTGATAGACTTTTGAGAAACATAAGTGCTGTCATCAGCCACTATTGGTTCTTGTATTTTTTGTGAACCATTTAAATAGTTGTCAATGATAAGCTCGTTAAAATCGGTATTATATTTTTCACTCAGAATTTTAAGTAACTCCTTCTCCTTGCCATGATTGGATATCAATAACGTGCTTGCAGTTGTCACCTTTAAAGGGTCATGTTTCATTAAAATTACTTTGATAAACCGCAAGTAGTCAAACGTAATATAATTTTCAAGGCGAATGTTGTATTTCTTTGATATTCTTAAGAGCAACTCTGTATCCTTACCTTTATATTTCTCCACCAATTTTGGAACATCTGAGATTTTATCAGGATTTTGATCCTGGTAGATTTCTTCAATTATTGTTTTTATATCCTTCATGATTTGTTGTTTACTTTAATTCTTCAAAAAACTTAAGAATATTGTCAACTTCCGATTCCCAATAAGCATAATTATGTCCAGCACGTGGCATGTTCAATTTCATTTTTAGTGAAGGATGAGTTTTTGCCAATGCAGTATAAAATATCTTGGTTTGATTCGGTGTTACGACCTTGTCTAATGTTCCATGTCCCAAGTAGATTGGCGTAGAAAATTCTTTTATCCTAAAAACAGCGTTATCTATGGAGTCCCAACGATTCTTAAATTTTTTATACGGGCCATAGTAACCAGTGATCAATTTATCATGTGGTATATACGATTGGTCATAATCTCCGGATAAGGCAGCAGCTCCTTTAAAAAGTTTTGGTAAATCAAGAACAACTAATACAACACCTCTTGCACCCGTTGACAAGCCAACAATGAAATTCCTTTCTTTTTTCAAAAACAAAGAAAAATTCTGTTGAAGGAAGGGAACCAATGTTTCTGTAAGCCACTTTCTGGTTGGATAGGACCTCCAATCAATGCGTGTTTCAGGAAATATTTTTTGTTGATAAGTGCTTTTACCCATATCAGGCAACACCACATAGTACCCTTCTTCTGAAGCTTTTTTACACAATGTCGTTTTTGTACACCAGTCCTCAGGAGGAAGATTCCATCCATGTAACACCAGAAAGGTACCCTGTTTTTTATTGTTTACAGGAGTTTTTATTAAAATCTTAACTTTATTAATAAAGATAACAGTGTCTTGTTTTGGTAATAATCTTGAAGGAGCTATTGAATCCGAAACCATTGGTCGAACATCTAGCACATTTTTCCTTCTTGAGGAATTTCTGACCGGAATATAGATTATTAATATTGACAAAACGATTATTACGCTAAGCAACAACATTACTTTGTAACCCGATGATATTTTCTTCATTTTGATCTAAAGTCTTGGTAAATTGAATCTACCCTGAATACTTTCATACTCTTTCCTTGGAAACTGAACCAATAAAGGCTTTTTGGAAGCGTTGATCCATTTTAATAATCTTAGAATATCATCTTCCTGCATTGCTGAACAACCCGCAGTTCCTTTACTGTTATTTTTCCAAATATGGATAAAAATACATGAACCTCTTCCCTGTAATGGATCAATCGAATTATGCTCAATATATAATCCCCACTTATACATATCATCTTTTCTATGCATTTCTTCACGGCTATTCCAATCTTGTTTTGTTCTACTATAATAAACCAATTTATTATAGGATGAAGAAGTCCCGTCATCAATACACAAAAGATCGTTTGTAGCTTCGATGTATGGCATACGCAACCATGGAACTTCCTTTTTATTTGCATATCCAAAAGCAGTCCCAATTTTAAATATTCCTGCCGGGGCTTTTAAATCTCCTTCCTTTTTTAACGGAACACCTGGCATATCAAATGATTTTATTCCAACGCCTAATCCCATACCATTGATTCCAACAACAACCTGATTGGAAAATGCCATTTGCCATTGAGAACCTTTTTTCTCATAACAATATAATCTTCCCTTTACATCATTCCATCCTTCTGTAATAATTATCAATAACTGCTTTGAATCCAATGTGTCCTTTTTTATTACTTTTTCAGAGTAACCACTTTTAGATTTATTATTCCTATTAAGGTTCTTTTCACTACTCATCACTATGAAGACAGCAAAAAGCAGTGCAAATAATGATAATTTTTTCTTCATGTTTATTCTCCTATTGGTGTTAATTCCGAGATACAAAGGTCATTCCATTGTGTTCCTCTTCCCCATTCCAAAGGAAAAAGCTTAATGTAGGTAGTATTTTGCATTGGGAATGTGACTTTCTGGATTGCGTCAATTTCTTGTAAATTAATAATTTGAGTATTACCATTTGAAAATTCCAGTTTAGCTTTAAATAGCCTGTTATTCTTCAAATATAAATCTCCATATTTAGGATAATAAGGATAATGAGAACCATTGTGGATTTCAATAGCAACCACTTTTCTGTTTTGACCAAAATCCAGTTTTATCCATGAGTTAAACCCATCACTATGAGGAGATGAAGGTGTCCACCAGGTTTGCAGATTATTATCTATAACATTTTCAGGGAAGAATGTTATCCTTCCTGTCGATTTCATAAAACTGCTGGCGGTCACTGATACAATGCTAATTGCTGTATTAATATTCTCTTCTGTCGTACTTTTAATGACAGAATTATCTTCAACTGGCGTTTTTGCATCTGCTTCAGGTTTATCCATAACAGGTTGAACTGGTGAAGTAGTTATATTAACCTTGTTACCCGACTTAAAAACACCACATATGTACAATCCTGATCCTAATATAATTAGTACTGCAATCGCACAAATAATAATTATTCGGTCTCTGGAATTTCCAAAAAATGAAGTTCCTGAACTTTGAGGTACGTATTTCTGAATATCAGAAGTTTTATCTGAAACAATTTCATGGATATTATTTCCAGAATTGACAGTTGAATAAAGAGAAACTATTATTGAATTAAAACTGTCATTGTATTTTTCACGAAGTATTTTTAAAGCTTCTTTTTCATTACCATGTTGTTTCGCTAAAAAGATGTTTGCCGATGAAACATTTACCGGATCATACTTTGTTAAAATGGCTTTTACCAATCTGAGGTAATCAATTGCAAGGTAATTTTCTAAATTAATGTTGTATTTCTCCGACAGTTTTAATAACAATTCTGATTCCTTGCCCTTATATTTATCCAGAATTGTTGGAACATTTATGAGCTTCTCCGGGTTAAAATCACTATAGATTTTTTCGATTATTGTTTTCAGGTTGTCCATTATTAATCTTTCAAGGGTTAAAAATTATGACTTTTCTTTTATTTCTTGTAACAAACATTTTCCTTCCTGAATTGAAACCATCATATCCCATGTTGTTCCCTGGCTATCCTGTCCAGATAGATGATGGCGCCCTGCTGTAAGTATTTTTGATACTGTTCCGGAACTGCCACATGATGGTGGACTTACTGTACTGAAAATTTCTGATAAGTTTCCGATAAAATTTCCATCAATTGAAATTTGGATTTCAGTACGAGTAACACAAGTTTGAAATACAGTTATTTTACCGTTACCCCTTCCAAACGCATTAACATCTTCAGTTTGTTTTGATCCAGCAGTTGTTGTTGTAGGTGGATTGCCAGTTACATTTGAATTTGATGGTTCATTAACTATAACTGTTGCAGAACTCGTGTCCTGGTTTGTTTCGGTCTGAGGAACGTCAACAGACGCGGTATTTTGTAATAAAACCTTATACTGAACTGTACTATTTTTAAAGTGGCGGAATATTCCGCTACTAAATAAAAATATGAACAGAAGTGATAAGAATATTATTCCACCAGATCCAATAATAAAGTTTTTTGATTTTAATTTTTGTAAGACAATGATCCAGGGGATGTTTAATCCATCGAAAAATGCGGGAGCGCCTTCACTAGTAATGATTGGTTTCGGCTTTGAAGATATCGCAGTAAAGTTCGAAATGATTATTTCATTCGAATCACAATTGTACTTTCTACACAGCACTTTCAATAATTCCTTTTCTCGATACTGATAATCTTCCATCAAAGAATCAACAGATGAAACATTTTCTGGGTTGTATTTTTCGAAAATTGCTTTTACTAAAAGGGCATAATCAACCTGGAGGTAATTCTCTAAATTTAGGTGGTATTTCGCTGCAATTTTGAGCAGTATTTCGCTTTCTCTTCCTTTATATTTCTCTAAAAGAACGGGGATATTGTCGATCTTTTCAGGATTGTGATCTTTATAGATTTTTTCAATTATAGGTTTTATGTCATACATAGTCAAATTGATCAATCAAGCAAAATCGAATTAAGTATCCATTTCCAAACCTCCTAATTAAACCTCTCTGTAATATCCGAAATATCAAACTTCCCATTGATTTCCTGAACATCAAATCTTCCTGATAAAATATCAAAGAAAAAGTTTCTGATTTTTTCAAAGGTCAAAGTCACAGGTTCCCCTTTTTCGTTAACACCCAAATCATAGTTTTTTAGCAATTGTGAACCTAAACTGGCTGCCGTTATTAAAAAATGATTCTGGAATTTATCAGAATCCAATAGATCTGCTGCTAAAACCTTTCCTACGACAGTATAACTGCGTATGGTTTTTTGTGTATCTTCATTGGTTAAGCTTGTTTTGACTTCGTCAGTATTAAGGTTCATTTCAATTTTACCGGAATTTGCAGATTGTGGAACACCTTTATAAAGTGATCCCAAATCAGCAAGGCTTAAATTGTAAAACTTTGTTCCGGGGATCATTGAAATCTTTTCAATAGAAAAGGCACTGGGCAATAGCAACCAAACATTTTGTGAAGCTCTTACAGATGGGCTGTTAAAAGTGCCAATTATAGAGTTTGTGATATCAAGGTTCTGCGTAGAAAAAACGCCACCAATCACGATACAGTTTTGCAGAATAATTTCATCGGCATATATACTCCCAGCTACGAATGCATTGTACAAAGTAACACTTTTTGCATTGATATCAGAATAGAACATCAAATTGCAATCCAGGGCTCGTGAAACGATTGAATTTGCAGAACCAACACTTTTCTTGAAGGAAATTGTCCCCTTGGCTTCACTATTCACATACATTTCAAGTTGTGTAAAAACAGCGCCTTGTATCTCTGCATCTCCTTGTTGAATTTCCAATTTATTCGCATAAACAGCTCCTTCAATGATTGAATTGCCCTGAATGGTTATAGTCCGGCCCAGTTCATTGATTTTTTCAGGTAAAATAGATCCTTTTATCAGGTTATCCTTAAGTTGGATGTTTGACTCATTGAAACGAAGTTCTTTTAATTCTTTCATAATTTTATTTTTTGTCTGATTAACCTTTAATTACATTTATTGAACCTAAACTAGAAATCTGCTGAATCATTTCTCTGACCCTGACAGAATGACTGTCGTCTTTAGACACCTTTGCATGAAGCTCATTATCGAAATACAAACTGATGTTTTTTTGATCCTCCTGTGATATTTTCTTCCATGTCAGTGAACTTGATGAAAACCCTTTGCCCAATTCATCTTTTTTACTTTTACCGCTTAATGCTGCAAGGGAATCGGGACTAAAAATGGTTTTATTAATCTGGGTTCCTGCGTTTTTTACTTCAAGATAACAAATGGGTGAGAAAAAGGAATTTGAAACATTTTCGGAAAGCATGCATTGTTGAATAGTGGTATTCAGATTTTTCTGTTGTAACAAGAACATTTTCGCTTTGTTCAGAGTATCAAAAGCCCGCTTTTTAGCGATTGATGAACTAATCTTTGATTGAAGATCACCACTCTCTCTACCAAAAATTGTAACGGTATTCACTAAATCATTGTCTGAAGTCCTTATTTTCTGATCATCGGTTTCTTTCTTGAAAACAAATGCAGGTTTATCAAGTTCGAGAATGCGATTTGATAATTCTTTGTTGAGATCTTCAAATATTTTCACATACCGGCCTGAAATCCTGATATAATCGCCTTCCATTTGTTTTTTCTTTGCAAGGCATGATTGGGCCAGCTCCTTTAAATGCATCAATTGTGCCTCAACATTTTGTGAGAGTTCGGCAACTTGTTGACTTATTTCAGATCGAATGTAACTGAAGAACCCGCCAATGATTGTATTTGCAACCCTGGAAGAATTTTTCTCCTTTGATACGATTTCAGCAGATTCTGTGGCCACCACAGCAGCGGTTAGTAAATTCACGTTGTTCCCGCAATTTGCAACACTTCTATCGAATGGGTTTGTATCAATATGAATATTTACATCAACTGGAATTTCAACGGTTACTGATTTGTTTCCTCCGCTATCTGATTTCGGATAAGAAACAGAAACTGTTTTAGATACAGTCTCGCTATATCTCCTTGTATAACTCATGCCAATATATTTTAAACAGTCAGATATTTGTTTGATTGATATAATTTGAGAGCCAAATCCTTAATCCGTGTCGATTTGGAAGAACCTGAAACCAGTTTATTGAATTCACTGCTGATCTCTTGTGAATAGGTAGGTTGTTTCGACCAGTTTAATTTTGGAAACTCATTGTACACTCTGTTTGTGATCGCGGATATGGCATTGTTGTTCAGTTGCGAGGTTGGTAGTATTACATCAATGTTCATCCGGTCTGATTTATCCCTGTTACATTCATAAAAAGCAACAGGCACAGATGATATCCCAACTTTGCTCAGGTTGTTATCATTTATCAGGATTTTTTCAGTCAATTTTTTTTGTGCATTCATTTCATGGATAAACCCTCTCATGGAATTAATAACATTCAAGCCTTTTTGCCTAATATTCGAAACAACAATTTTCTGGCTCACTGAAATTGATTCCAACTGATTGATGGGGACTGTGGCTGTCAGGTATTTTGTCCGGTTTGAAACCTTATCAATTTCCCGGCAGGCAAAATCGATGGTTGGGCGGTCAAGTTCAAATACTCTGTTTTTCAGATTCCCGTTCAACCCATTAAAAAGCTTTGTGTATCGCTTCGCAATCATATTGTAATCACGTTCCATCCGTTCTTTTATGCCAAGGAGCGCTTTCTTCTGTTGAACCAATTGCATCAAATTCGAATCGATTTCACTCTGAAATTTGGCTAATTTTTGTGAAATCTGAGAACGGATCAATGCATAGAATCCGTTGTTCACATTTTTACAAACATGGGCAGCAGCCCTTTCCTCTGCTGCTATAACGGCTGTCTGCATTGCGACTACAGCGCTTGTGGTTACATCCACATGTCTTGAAACACTATGCATTTCATCAGCCATTGGCTGGGTATCGACTGTATAATTAAATGTTGCCATAACCTTTTTTAAATGTCAATTATTTTCCTTAATAATTTCCCTCTGATTATAAATCATCATCGTCAATTGTCTCAGCTTTGTTGTTATCATTTTCAGAAAATTTTTCTTGATCCTCAATAGTTTCCGGCTTCTCATCGCTCACATTAATTTCATCGTTCTTGATTTCAGCGAGGACTTTATTGTCTGGCTCAGGCAAAGGATTATTTTGTGGACTAATCTTTTTATCAATGGGTTCTCCGGGATTAATTATTTTATCAGATGCTATTTCTTCATCCAATTCTCTTAGGGCATTTTTTGCAATAACAGGTAAGTTTAGTGACATATGCTCATACGTGATATTTTCAACATTCGGGACGGGAGGCATTTCTGAAACTTTAGCGAAAAGGGGATTAACGGTAATAAGAGGTTTTCTCCTGTCATCAAGGTCATGTGTTTCACTCGCAGCAACTGCAGTATCCCTTGAGTTTCCATCCCTGAGAAGCGCGTCATAATAATCTATATGTTCAAATTTCTCTGCTCTGTTATCAATGTCTTCCTTCAGACGTTCCATATAATTCTCAAAATCAACCTGAACATTTTGAAATTCCTTCGATTGTAGCTCAAATGCCGCAAATACTTCTTGTGAATTTTCAACGGCAGATACTACTGTCGATTCCAGATTCCCATCAGATTGTTGCATGCTGTCTTCGGTTTTTTTTAACGATGCCATCGTATTATAGGCAGCAATATAATCTCGCAAACTGGCTCGCATTAGGTTGATCAAATCAGCGCTCTCAGCCCTGTTTCTTCCATAAAAATCTTCCGTGTCCTGATGCCATTTGTTCAAATAACTTATTTTCTGATCTTTAATATGATTGTATATTTTCATTCTTTCTATACGCGTTTCATTCATCAGGTTCTGAACAATAGGAGCTACAATTTCTTCGTGGATCTGATGAATCCCAAAAGGAAAGTTTGTTGAACTGCCGTCCTCTGCAACCCATGTATCCGACAATAAATTGTATTTTACACGAGAACTCTCTTTTAGTTGGAAAGGAACGTAATCCTGAACCGAATCTCCATAATTAAAGTTCTCATTTCTTATTCGTTCAATTTCAGCAGCTTCCATTACAGGAGAATAGTGATTATAAGGTGATTTTAAAATCTTTAATAGTACTTTATTTGATTCAAAGACTATTTTGTCTGTAGATGCTACTTTAAGTGCAGATATTGCTTGAACCGAATTAGCCATTGTCACCATTAGGCCTTTTAATACATCTTCAAATTGGGCTGTATGCCGGGAAAGCGAATCTTTTAATTTATTCATTTCCTGAAATTTAGTAATCTGATCATCATGTTTTTTCGTATCGAAAACCTCAAAAACAGGTGACCCTTCAGTTATTTCTGTCGTTGTGTACTCTTTTATGAATTCAAGGAAACTACTATTTGCAGAAACGAGTGGTAAAGAAACTGAAGTGACATCTAAATCATCCATACAATAAGAAATGGTACGCAGCGTGCGTTCCAGGTTCCCAAAATAATCATGTTGATTAAGTTGTTGCATTGAACGGGAATATTGTTCAGTATCAATTTCTTCAATATCATTTGAACTTTCAACTAAAGGTGCCTCAGCCGATAACCTTTCCAGATCAGCAATTTTTTCAATCAACAAATCATTCTGTTTTGATAACTGAAGTTTAATCACCGACTCACCAACCATACCAGTGTGGTCAATAATGAAGCTTTTATTCTCATATTTAAACTGGCTGGCGACCGGAACGTATGCAATGCCAAGTTTGGTTACTTTATAATCTCTGAAGATCTCATTGTGCAGTTTCTGAAACTCCTGGATCCGAAGGTCTAACGCATCAATTTCTTTTGTCAATGCTTTTTCTTTTAAAAAGAAAATAATAAATGTGATAATGAGAATACACAATACCCATTTCATAAGTGTAGCATTAGATAATGCCTTTTCTAACCTCACCTTATCTTCTGCCATCTTAGCAATTTCTTTTTCAATCCGCTCTTCTTCCAGAACAACTTTTTCAGCCATCTGCTGGTAATAGTTAAATAATATCTTCGCCTGATCCTGGAAGACATTATTGGATTCTTTAAATATTTTCCCTGTCATGTTGATGAAATTTTAGTATTTATTTTGAATATACTTGTCTCCTTTGCTGATAAATTTGTTCACACTTTTGAATGATCTTGCCAACTCTGTCCTCATTTAATGGGTTATCATATAAACAATCGTTTAATTTTTTGATTGCAGCTAAATATTCAGCTTCTAAAATAGCAGCATCATCATTGTTTGACGGAGAGATAAATCGCAGACCATCATTTAAAAATCTCACTTTCATTATTATATGAGTAGGAACATTTTCCATAAGCTCAAGCTTAAGTTTGATGCTGTTCAACGAAGTATTCATTTCGTTAATACGACTGCGATATCCGGTTTCTACATAATAAACTTCCCCAACTTTTTCCTTCACAAAAAAAACAAAATATAACCCAACCAGCAAGAGAAAGAAGAGAATAGCATGTATAATGATCTGAACATAAAAGCCCGTTATTCCTCCAAGGTTAAAGACCAACATTGCACCAATGGCAATTACAGAATACAGAACTGTAAATAACCATTTAAGGCCTAACGATCCGGCATCCTTGTGTGCTTTATCTTGAAGATCTATTGCAGGAATGAATCTCTCTACAAACCAATTCAGATAAATTATTGATGTAATTACAATATTAAGAATCATGACACAGGTTGGTAAATTCCGTCCGAAGTAGAGGAAGCTAATAATTATTAATGCCTCACCAAGAAAAATCAGTATGCCAGAAAATATTTGCTTTTTATTCATAGAGAAAACAGTTATTGATTTTTTTGACCACATTTTGGACAGAACTTTGCTTTTGGAAGCTGGTTGGCGCCACACCTTGTGCATTTACCTTCTGATACAGGTTTTCCACAATTACCACAAAAAGCGCTTCCCGAAGCCAATGGGACATTACAATTTGGGCAGGATAAAATTTCCATTGACAAAGTTTGCCCACAACTTACACATCGCTTTGCATTTTTATCATTATCCGTCCCACATTTCGGACATGGGCAATATTCATCACCGCAAAATGGACAAAATTTCAGATTACTCACGAATTTCTTAGAACAATTGGAACAGAAGACCTCCCGAATAGAAGTAGTTGGTGGTTGATTTCCGCCTTGTACTCCGGCATTGCCAGAACCGAAAGTTGGCTGATTGTATTGTGGTTGCATAATACAGCCACCTCCTCCAAGCCCTCCCATCATATTAGTTGCAACTACAGCACCTAAAAGGCCTCCGCCTCCTTTCGACAAATTGTCAACAGCGTCTTTGGCAACTTCAAAGATCTGAGATTGTTGCCAGGTATATCCTCCGATTGCCTGAGCGCTTTGTCTCGAAATTGCTTCTAAAATCCGCTGTCCAATATCAGTCGTTCCATCAATCTGAATGCTTGTTACATAGAATTTTGTTAGCTCAAAGCCGAGATTTTCCCAGAAAGGAAGCATGACAGTTCGAAGGTTTTCAGAAATGGTGTCGAGAAAAGCAGATATTTGCTTTATCCCGATTTTATTGTTAATCATGAACTGCATCAAGGTGGATTTGGTTTTTGTTGTGAACTCACCCAAAAACTGCTGGGTTATTTCTTCCTCGGTGAACCACGCTTTAGCGCCAACTATTTTAATCAGAAACCGCTCCGAATCAATAATTTTCAAACCATACCTTCCTTTTGCGATCAGGGGGATTCCAGTATTGTAATCTGCATCCTGAATATCCATCCTGTCAATCTCCCAATCAATATTATAGGGCTGAAGTTTATTTATAAACCACATCTCAGCAGTGAAAGGATTTTTACCACCAAAAGGAAGTCCATAGAAACTTCTAAGAAAAGGAAGATTTTCTGTATTCAATGTGTGTTTCCCAGGTCCAAACTTTCCAATAATTTGTCCCTTTGAAAACAAAATGGCTTCCTGCGATTCCTTTACAATAAGTTGAGTATAAGTGCTAAGGTTCACACCAGGGAATTTCCAGGCATAAATGGTTGGGCTTCCCTGTGGATCCCATTTAACTAAATCAATGAAGGCCATAATAATGATTATTAGTGTAATATCAAATTGGAGAAAATCTATTTTAGTAAAGATATTTTACTGTAGCAGTAATCTTCTTTGGTTGAAATTTTTAATACGCCTTTGATATCATTGCCTCACCGCTATCCCCTCTTGAATCTTTAGCCAACCAAATAGAATCAACATAAATGCTCCCAAAGCAAAGAATGCTTTAATTGTATCTCCTGCAAAAGGAAGCATACCTATAAAACTCCCAATGATCATCAAAACCATTGCAATAATCAAGTAACTAATCCCGTTTGCCCCTTCATTACCAAGTAAGGCTGATTTTCTTAAATTCAACAATCCGACCAACTGAATAATAAATACTATTAAGTAAATAATTCCTGCAAACAATCCGCCAACCAATGGCATTAGGTGTATTATTAGCGCAATAATCCCAAGGATGGCAGCAATTTTTAACAACTTTAAGCCATAACGACCTGGTTCATCAATAAATGACTGAAGTTGGCCGATTCCGATAAAAAACAGAATGAATCCAATAATCGCCGTTATTGTCGAAGTCCAACCACTACCAATATTGTTGTACGTGGTTAACATATTCCCAACGAGAATTAATGTGACTGAAGTAATCGCCTTTTGTTTCATAAGGTTAATGATTAGAGATTTATGAAAAGCATAACTCTGGTTAATATAAAATAAACATTTCTGGTTAATTAAAAATAACCATTGTACCAACCCGCAATTCCCATATAAGACTGATTCTATAGACTGAAAACCAATCTTGAATATTCAACTTTTTACAATTTATGTTCGGCCTTATTACAGTACACATTTATAGTTTTTTTATCAAAATGTGTATTCAAAATCAATTTTTTTGCCGGTTTTAGTAATTTTGGATTTAATACAAATGAGTGTGTCCCATTAATTTTCGGAAGACTTTTGGATGTATTAACTAATTCAACATACTGATTATCTGTCCCTGGAAAGGTAAAATCAATAGTATTAATCCAATCGGTATATGAAGTCGGATCATCTTGATAATAAGCCAAAACCTCGGTATTTGAGTTAGCATCATAATAACCCGTGCTGTACAAAATATCATCATTGGGAATTAGAATGTTATCCATAGTCTCATCATATAATCCGTAATTAACATAAAGAGGAGTCAAAATATGGGTGCCCACATTTAATATATCTAAAAAAAATAAATTATTATTATAACCTAGATTAAAAGAAATATTGCCACCCGGGAGGTTTATAGTATAATTCCAATCCAATTCAAGTCCAATTTGGGTTGTCCCATCAGCTGCCACTCCATAAGTATAAGCAGAATACGAAACTGAACTACCCATTACGGAAAGAAATGTAACACTACCACCTGGGGTAATGGTCAGTGTCGTGCCATTTAAAGTAACATAAATATCAGTAAAGATAGGATTATTAAAAGTAACATTTGTACCTAAAATTGGATTCTGAATTATTACACTTTTGGTTATTGAGTTAGATCCCCCTGCATTTGAGGCTGTTAATTGCACATTGAAAGTTCCACTTGTTGTATAAGTATATTGTGGGTTTGTTGCTATTGATGTTCCACCATCACCAAAGTTCCAATAATAAGATGTTGCATTTGTTGAAGTGTTAGTAAAAGTAACTAAACATGGAGCAGGGTTATTGGCGCCTGAAAATGTAAAATTTGCAACAGGCGCAGAATATAGAATTGTCACATTTTTAGTAATTGAATTAGAACCTCCTGCTCCTGTGGCTATTAAATGTACGTTGAAAGTTCCTCCAGTTGTATAGATATGTTGTGGGTTTTGAACTGTTGATATTTGTGTACCATCACCAAAGTCCCAAAGATATGATGTTGAATTTGTCGAGGTGTTTGTAAATGCCACCGTACAAGGAGCAGGGTTATTGGCACCTGAAAATGTAAAATTTGCAACAGGAGCAGAATATAGAATTGTCACGCTCTTAGTTATTGAATTAGAGCCTCCTACACCTGTGGCTGTTAATTGTACGTTGAAAGTCCCACCTGTTGTATATGTATGCTGTGGGTTTTGAAGTGTTGATGTTTGTGTCCCATCGCCAAAGTCCCAAAGGTAAGATGTTGAATTGGTCGAATTACTTGTAAAAGTCACTACACAAGGAGCAGGGTTATTAGTACCTGTAAATGTAAAATTTGCACCAGGAACAGGAAATAAGATTGTCACACTTTTATTTGTCGAATTTGAACCTCCTATTCCTGTGGCTACCAATATTACATTGAAAGTTCCTCCTGTTGTATATGTATGCTGTGGATTTTGTTCCGTCGATGTTGAACCATCACCAAAAGTCCAATTATAAGATTTAGCATTTGTTGAAGAATTTGAAAATGTAACTGCACATGGTGCAGGGTTATTATCGCCAGTAAACGTAAAAATAGCAACAGGTGGAGGGTTAGTGCTATCTTTTTTACAACTGGCGACAAATATGGTTGATGAACCCATGACAAAAAATGCCAATAAGATTCTTAAATTTTTCATATTTAAGGTATTATGTAAATAATTCGGTTTGTTATGTGTTATGTAAACGCTCAATTCAAAATTTAAAATCCTATTTAATGGTTTTATAAATCAACCACGGTGAACATTCAGATGTTATTCTAAGCATACCAAGAAAAATCCCAATTGAGAACCATCTATAAAGCCAGTCGAAATTGTAGCTATTTCTTCTTAATATCTTTTGTTTTTACAGGCTGACCTTGTGGATGTGCTACAGTTTTTGTAGGTTGCTGATTTACTTGATTTCTCGGCTGGTTTAAAACAGGAAATTCACGTTTTGCACCTTGTTGCTCAGGTTTAGTCTGATGTTCATTATTATTCTGAGGTTGATAATTATTCTGAGGTTGATAATTATTCTGAGGTTGATAATTATGTTGAGGTTGCTCCAATCTTTGAGGTTCCTGATGAGTTCCCTCTACATGCTCTCTTACAGGTGATTCATTATGATTATAATATTTCTCTCTCATGGTTTTAGAAATTACTCTATGTGGAGCATAATATGAATGTGCTCCAGGCAACCGATAAACAGTACTTCTGTTATAATAGGTTGTATAAGGCCGAGGCATACTATAATATTCATTATAACTAACTGGACTTACTGTTTGGTAGTAAGTTGGGTAATAACCCCAATGATAAGGAGACGCATATACAACATATACAGGTGTGTACAAATGATCGACAATGGCCCATGAAGCGAGTTCATCTTGATTGGGTTCCACGATATAGTCTTTGCCATATAATGCTTCATCTCCGACAATTTGGAGATGAACTTGATTGTTAAAATTCCTTTCCACTTCAATTACAGCAATATCTTGTGTTTCCATCTCATTAATATTCACTCGTAATACAATGTCATGTATTGCACCATTCCTATTATCAAACACATGAATGTAATCTATGAAACCATCCCCATTCAAATCCAGATTATTAACTCTTGAATCTGGCAAATTAAGAAATCGTTCAAATTCCCCTAAAGTCCCGGCCCTTTGGAAGATATTTAATACACCGTATAAATTTAAATTATCCCCAGGCATTCCTGTTCCTGCATCTTGTGCGAACATTAGAAATGAAAATAATATAAACAAAAAAGTTAAATACATATTTTTCATATATTCCATTTATAGTCTAAATATTAAATTAGTGTGTTGATTAACGTAAAAACATAAACACTGAATAAATTATTCTGTTTCTAATTATCTAGCTTGTCGGTTGAGCTATTTTCTATATGGCGGAAACTGACCTCAACTCTTTTTTACTTTATTACTCTATTCTGTTTTTAATTTTTCTTCAATCCGTCTGACACTTCGTTGGATTGATAAAAACACTAAAATAACTGCTATAAAAGCTACGACTACAAATCCAAATGCTATTCCATATAGCGCTTTACTTCGATACTCAGATTTTTTTTGTTTGGCTTCGTAGTATTTTGATTCTGCTTGTAACACCTCACTATAATATTTCGCACCAATTTGACTTGTATCAGAAATATATTTCTGATCAATTTGTGCAATGGTTTTTTCTCGACCAGCATTTTTTTCAAAATAAACATTATAATATTTACTTAATGCCTTGACTTGCAAATCTTGCTTAATCTTTGGAAGCAACGTTAAAAATAAATTTGTTTGTTCAGTTTGAAGAGATGTATGTCCATTGAAATACCTATTATAAACAATAATCGTTGATAAAGCATAGGTTCTCATTGGCATATCAAATTTATCAATCATTTTATTGATAAATTCTATGAAAAATTTACCATCACTTGAATGCTGTTTAGCGAACCATAATAATTGGTTAAGACAATTAATTTGATCATTCTCAGGAAATTTATGAATTGCTTTTATTGCAAGATTAATATTATTAATTGACCTTGAAACACTATCAATAACATTAGAGACAAATACATCAAAAATTCCGGTTCTTTTTGTTACGGGAAATGATTCTAATTGTGAAATAAAGCCATCTACCAACTTTTTTTTATCCATAAATGTAAAGGCGTTTGTATTTGAAAATGCATGATCAAGTTTACTTTGTATATCATTTTCATCCTTCCATACTCTATATTTTTCATCATGATAGAAATCCCACAACCTCCTGTCTTTGTAATCATAATGCCCTTTTGCTGGAATTAATTTAATCAAAGTGTCAAGAGATGCTAAGTATTCTAATTCCCCCTTCTCTATTTTTTTTGTTTTATCAATAATTTGTTTTGGTTGAATTTCCTCAGTTTCAACTGGGGTTTGTTCTTTCTTTTCAACTTTTTTAGTTTCTTCTAATTGAAGATCATTTAAGCTAACAGTTACTGCACTTGGATAAACTTGTTTTTCTGGCAACGGATCCTTTACAATCTTCTTTTTCGCAGGAGGAATAATTCCATATAAATACAAGAATAATCCTCCTATGATTGCAAGAGTGCCAATCAAAATTAGAATATGCCAAAAAATTCGAGATACGTTGAAAACATATTTGTTTTCAACTTTTTCTAAGTACATTGTTTTCATTTTTGCTTTTTTAGTTTATAATTTATTTGATTGAAACTACTTTTAATTTTGCTCCTGAAGATAATTTAGAGGAAATTGCACTACCACCGTCTTTTACTTTACAAACTGAAGAACTTGGATTAATATCTTTAACCTTGATTTTTCCAATAATTTTGCTTTGATCATCCAAAACATTTAATTCACAAGAATAAAAGCCAATATTGTTACCTCCTTCAATGGAAACGGTTTTAGCACTCCCATCACTATTTCTTTCTTCAATGTCAATAATTGATGTTTTTATTGGGATAAATGCCTCGATTAGTTTTGTTACATAATTTGTATTATTTGCTGCATCAAAGGCCTCTTCCTCAGAATACCGACAAACAGTAAGCAAAAAACCTTTATTAGTCGCCTGAATTGATTTCGAGTTAATATAGTTTCCGGTAGAATTTTTTAAACTATAGGAAACATTAATATTACAGATATAAGCTGTTCTTATACCTCCATTAGCATCTTTACAATTCATTGTCGAAAAATCAATACTTATATTATTACATTCAATAAAATAAGTAAAACTTTCGTCATTATTTGATTTTTCCAAATATACATTTAGTAACCTTTTACATGAATTCAAATTATTTTTAATTTGCGAAATTACTTGTTGTGTCATTGGATTTGAAACATCTTGGATGTTGAAATCAAATCGAATAAAAACCATATCATTTTCAGGAGTTCTAAATAGCAAAGAATAAGGTGTGGGGTGATAATTTGAAAGTAAATTAGCAGTGATTTTTGTTTCTTCTTTCACTAGTATTCCATTGTTAAACAATTTTTCTTCAATCTTCTCCCCATTATCTAACCAATAAGTCCATTTTCCATCTGGGTTTTCATTGATTAAATCCCCCTCACCAGCTTTTTTGTTGTTCTCATAAATTATTTCATGTGTTTTACCATTTTCTAGATAGTCAAATTGCTTCCAATTTGATTCACCTTGAGTATAAAATTTCCCTGAAATTTTTGTCCCATCCTGATAAGTTAGTTCTGATTTCTTCTCTCCAGTTTCTGACCACTCACTCCAAATTCCATTAGGGTGTCCATTCTTGTAATTATAGTCTTTTAATGAGATATCATTCTTATAATTTATTGTTTGAATTATTTGACCATTTTCATCAAAAAAAATGCAATCACCATTTTTCTTTCCATCCAAGAAATTTCCTTCAACTTTTTTCTTTCCATCATTATACCATTCAACGTATTTTCCTGTGATTTTCCCTGATTTATAAGGTGTAGTATTGCAAATTTGTCCGTTATCATACCATGTTGTGTGCATTCCTTCAGGTTGCCCATCTTTATAAAACCCTTCATGCTTTTTATTTCCATTATCAAACCACTCTGTATATTTACCATCCCATTTCCCATTAATACAATTTGCTAATAATTTGTGATGTTTACTAACCTGATACATATCAATAACTTGTCCTGTTACAGGTTTATTTTTTGAGTACAAAATACCATCAATATTGGTAGTTTCATCTATGAAGACTTGTGCATTAAGGCAACAATAACTGATACTCATCAAAAAGGCTAAGTAGAGTTTTTTCATGATTTTCTGTTTTTTGAATTAGTATTATACTGTAAAGTATAGGCATTTATGTATTAAATAAAATAATAAAATTTATTAAATTAATCTAAAAATTTGTCCATTTATGATGTTTAAATAGCATAATTCTGTAATAATAAAAAAAAATAATTTGGAATGAAACATAGACTCTGCATAATGACAGAAATTTCACTTGTAAAGTAAAAGAAATTATTTATTCAAATTACAATATTATTGAAATTTTTATTTGTCCTAACAATAAATGTTTTTATCATCATATTATTAAGTAGATATATAACAATTAATTTTATAAATAATGGTAGCTAATCAATAACTTTTTTCAAATAAATTTTATGTTACATGATCATTTTTATTGGTATACTCACAAGTACAATGGTCGTGTAAAACAGATCAAAGAATGCTACGATAATCCTTTATTTGTTATGGTAACCATTACTAATATTCAATATTATAGATTTTTCGAGAATACCAATTATAATGCTGATTCATATTTTATTTGGCGGATTATTGCAATTGAAGGCGAATTTCATTGATTTTCTGTTACATTTGTTCCTTTCAAATGTTCGAATGCAATTCCTTTCCTTTCATATTATAGAAGAAAAGATATCCAAAATATCCCTTTTTTTTTTCAATTTCATCAGGGTAAAAAAACATTAGTGTGTATTATTACAAACACAAAAAAAATTATCACTTACTCTAAAACTAAAAAACCATGAAAACAAAAATCATTCTAAAGGCTAGCATTTTTTTCCTGGCAATTCTGGTGCTTTCTTTTGCAGGGTGCAAGAAAAATTCCAACACTTCTGTAACTACTCCCGACACTACTTCAATTCAGAACTTAGCAAATGATGAAGCACAGGTGAATTCAGCTTCCGATGAAGCCCTTAACGATATCAATCTTGTTATTGGTGGAGGGCAGGCAAAAGATAAGATGACTGATTTATTACCTTGTAATGCTACATTGGATTCTACAGCTGTTGTTCAGGATACGATAACGTACTACATAACCTACAATGGAGAAAACTGTAATGGTAATCTATACAGGACAGGCCAGATTGAGATTAAAAAACACATCAACACTCATTGGAATCAGGCAGGGGCTACGGTAATTTACACCTACATTAATTATCACGTTTACCATATTTTGCATCCATTAAAATCCATCACTATGAATGGAATAAAGAGATATGAAAATGTGACCGGTGGCCTGTTATTTATGCTTGGCACCTACATTGATTCCATTGTTCATAAAGAATCCGGATCTATGACTATTCTTTTCGACAACACTACGACTAAATCATGGGATGTTGCACGTCAGCTTACTTATACCAGAGTGAATCAGAAATTGGTTCTCAAGACCATTGGTTATGGATCGGCAAATAACTATAACGGTTTGGTAATGTGGGGTATAAATAGGGATGGCGAGCAATTCTACGATCAGATCATTCAGCCCAATATATTCAAACAGAAATGTAATTGGGATCCCTGTGCAGGTATGAAATCAGTAGCTATTCCTTCTATTCCCAAAGGCGATACAATTACCTGGGGTTATGATGAAAACAATCAACCCATCACTGGTGATGCATGCCCGGCCAAATATAAAGTAAATTGGTATAGAATTAATCAAAGTGGTGTCATGTATCTTACACTTCCGTAGGAATTCAAAAATAGAATAAAAGAAAAGCCGGTCCTTAGGGCCGGCTTTTCTTTTTAGGAATAGTTCTTCAACTTATTGCTGTGTCCGACTCACAACTAGTTTCTTCGTCAGAACATTCTTATCGGTTCTGGTTCTGGTCTTAACAAAATAAATACCGTCAGGAAATTCCTTCAGATCAATTTGTTTAATGAAAGAATTGGTAAATATTTGCAGATCTTCCGAATACAGAGTCTGCCCTTTCACGCCCGTAATCGTCAATAGTATGGATGAATTCTCCAGGCCATTAATAAGGATGGTGACGGATTCGTTAGCAGGATTTGGCTTCAGTTTCATTTGTGGATCATTCATGGTGATTGTCTGGATGCCATCGCAGGGATTGATGGTTACACGCCTCGTGCTCATCATCCTGCCTGTGCAGGGACTTTTGGCAAAAACAACAAGGTAAAGATCAACAGAGTCAACCTGGTAATCATGAGAGCCAAAAGTATAGGTCGTGTTCAAGGATGAATTATTGCTGAAAGTGCCATTGCCTGAAGAAGCCCATACGAACCATGAGTAATTGGTGGCGGTACCATTTAAAGTGATTGATGTTGCATTGGAACATACTGTCGTATCGTTGCCGGCAAAATCAGTCGGAGGAAAGAGTACTACAACTTCTGCAGTATCATAATGGGTCTGACTTCCATCGCTCACTGCTACAATATATTGCGTTGTGTCAGTAGGGGTGACCACCGGATTTTTTATTGTTGAAGTAAATCCGGGGGGGATGGATGTCCATGAATACGTATAGGTCCCCGAACCGCCATATGCAGTCGCATTTAACTGTGAACTGCCCCCTTCGCAAAATCTTTCAGGATTGGAAGAGGCATAGCTTGAAAAAGAATTGCCAAAGGTAAATGAAGCAATTCTTGTTTGCCAACTGGTGCCTGAGGTGTTTGAATAATATTCCGTGGTGTACCAGAAAGTCGTTGGTGATACCGGATCAACTGTCATCGAACTGTAATCCCCCCATCTTTGGGTACTGCTCGTCTGGCTCCCGCCGCCGTTCATGATCCCGCGTTCATTGATGGTCATCTGGTTGAGAGGATCTGCCGACATACGGCCAGTATAGCGGATAGAAGGGTAGAGGTTACTGCTGGATATTGAATACCCTAAAGCCATGTCCCCTGCCGTATCCATCGCAATGCTTCCCATCCACCGGCAGTTGTAATCTGCGGGCGCATAGGTCGACTGCTGGTAAACGCTCCAGGCGCCTGTTGTTTTACGCAATTCATACCACCTTATTCCTGCCACATTGGAGCCCGCATTTACACTATGATTGCAAACCATCGACCAGTGGTCACTGAATTTCCTAAACTGCAAGCGGTACATAAGCCGGTCGCTGAGTGTTGCCAACGTGACATTTGTCCCTTTTTGTGGAATTCCATTGCCAATATTCGAATTAAAGCTGTTTACAGGTAAGGAAAGAAAATTTCCGAATGTGGAGTTTGCAGTATTTGTCCAGTCAACATGAAACTCGAGTATTCCTAGGTGGTAGGGAGCGGCATCATATTCGTAAGTATAATAAGCTGGTGTTCCAAGGGGAGGAAATGCTCCGTCACAATCCGAGGGTAGCATAGAATAGGCTTCATTCGTATTTGGAAGCTCAAACCATACCATTTGTGCTGTTGGGTCGCCGGTCAGCATCGCTGATCTGTCAAATGCAGCAGCCCCTGTCCCCACATAAGATGTTGAACCTGCCGAAAAACGGTTACAGGTCATATAATACCCATCTGGCCATACCCCGAACTTGGGATAATCGGGCATATCATTGAATTCATATTGGTACCGATACCAACTCCCCGTAGGGTCAGGAGTTTGCGATACAGCTACCATCTGGTAAAATGGTCCGTTAGGGAAATTGGGCAGAGAGAATTGTGAAAATACCCAACGGTTGGAATTTTCATCATAAACAACCACAGCATCACCACTATTGGTATTGTTGGGCATACCGTTCCATACTGAACTGCTGGGAAGAGGCCCAAGTATCATGATCCCTGCCTTGTTGTAAATGGCATAATTGGCATTCACAACCTGGAAATAATAATCCAGTCCAACATCACCATAAGTATCCGGCGGAATAGAATTACTTGCACCAACCCCTTCGAAATTCTCAATGGTTGTATCGGTCAAAGTCGTTCCGATATTTGCTTGACGGGATGGATCGGTGAAACCTTGGTTGGATAATGCTTGTGAATTAAGATGCCTGTCGTTGAAATGGTTCTTGACGACACCATCTTTCCAACTAATATCAGAGCTGCCTCGTTTCATCTTGGCCATATCACGCAAAGGCGGAGAAATATCAAAGTAGGCAGGTCTCTGCGTCTTAGGTAAATTTTGCTGGGTTTGACTAATTGCATAAATACCAATAAAACAAAGGAAAATCAGTAAAGTTGTTATTTTCATGTGACGATTTTTAAAGTCGTCAAAGATAGAAATTAAATCAATAAATCTGTACAGTATTAGAATTTCACTTCATTGGAAACGGATGATCTTCAATCACTGGGATTTTCTTGGAAATGAGTTTGCAAATATCTTTCAGGAATTCTTTTTCCTCTGCATCACAGAATGACAATGTCACTCCACTCAAGCCGGCTCGTCCGGTTCGCCCGATCCGATGAACATATGTTTCCGGGATATTGGGAATTTCATAATTGATCACATGCGACAATTGTTCCACGTCAATCCCCCTCGATGCGATATCCGTTGCCACCAGCATAGTTCTGTGTACCCTTCTGCTTTTAAAGCCCGGAGAATAGGTTCAATAAGATTCAAATTTTCAAAATTCATTTGATAAATATTAAGAAGGGCTGCATGAAACAACCTGTCATGTATCAGCATCCTGATGATACAAACAGATTCTATTCTTTAAACTGTCACTGACAACTAAACGACAGTTCACAAAAACTTCTGAAAGTTATGGGATTATCCGGGGTCGTTTACGATGGATAATGGAAGGAATAAGTTTTGAAAAGATACGCTTTTTTTATACTTTTACCTTTTAATTAAGAATTATGGCCTTCATAGACTATTATAAGACCTTAGGTATTGATAAAACAGCAACCCTTAAAGACATCAAGGCGGCCTACAGGAAATTAGCCAGGAAATATCATCCCGATCTCCATCCCGATGATAAAGATGCAAAAAAGAATTTTCAACAAATAAATGAAGCCCATGAAGTGCTGAGCGATCCTGAAAAAAGAAAGAAATATGATCAGTATGGACAGGATTGGAAACATGCTGACGAATTCAATAATGCACAACAGGCTCAGCAACAATCATCTGGTCGCCGCTCTGCTGGATTCTCAGGAGAACAATCACAGGACGATTTTTCCGATTTCTTTGAATCAATGTTTGGTGGATCTCATGGAGGTGGCAGAAGCAGACAGGTGAAATACAGAGGCGAAGATTATAATGCCGAACTACAACTTGACTTGCTTGATGCCTACAAAACCCATAAAAAAACATTAACCGTCAACGATAAGAACATCCGGATCACTATACCTGCAGGAATAGAAAATGGTCAGACAATTAAGATTGCTGGACATGGTGGCCCAGGTGTAAATGGTGGTCCTGCCGGTGACTTATACATTACCTTTTCAGTTGCCAATCACCCTAAAATAAAACGATTGGGCGACAATCTCTATACGACCATCGATTTAGATCTGTATACCGCTGTGCTCGGGGGAGAGATTACCATCGATACCCTCGATGGAAAAGTAAAATTGAAAGTTGAACCGGAAACACAAAACGGAACCAAGGTAAAATTAAGAGGCAAGGGATTTCCGGTCTATAAAAATGAAGGACATTATGGCGATCTGTATGTCACTTACACCATAAAGATCCCGACAAACCTTAACGCAAAACAAAAAGCATTATTTACCGAATTATCGCAATCCTAATCTAAAAAAATCGTCCCAATGCAAACGGAATATTTAATAACGGTTGATGAGTTCTGTTCTCTCCATAGCATTGAAACATCATTCATCGATTCACTGCGGCAGACAGGATTGATATCACTCACCAGCATTGATGAAAGAGAGTTTATTGATGCCCGCCAGCTTCAGCAATTAGAGAAATTTATTCGCCTTTATTATGAGTTTGATATCAATATGGAAGGCATTGAAACCGTCACCCATCTGCTTCATCGGATAACCACCTTGCAGGATGAGATCATTGCGCTCAGGAACAGGCTTCGTTTATATGAATCAAATGAATAATCTGGACAATCATGGATCAGAACCCACAAACATTTTGGAACAACCCGGTAACAGAATTACTTAACAAGCTTCAGGCAACTTCAGCCGGACTTACAACTGATGAAGCCGGCAAAAGACGCACAACCTATGGCGCAAACCGTTTGAAACCTCAGAAACGGTCTGATGCATTCACACTCCTGCTTGCCCAATTTAAGAGTCCGATCATTCTCATTCTCATATTTGCAACAGCCCTATCTCTGTTTTTGCATAATATTGTCGATGCTTCAATCATTCTCATCATTGTTGTAATAAGCGGACTCCTCGGATTCTGGCAGGAATTCAGTGCTTCCAATGCGGTGGAAAAACTACTCGCCATCGTACAGATTAAAGCTGCCGTCCTTCGCGACGGAAATCAGCAGGAAATACCGGTGGAAGATATAGTCCCGGGTGATGTAGTCATCCTGAATGCAGGTGATGTTGTTCCAGGTGACTGTCTTCTCCTTGAATCGAAAGATTTGTTCGTTGATGAAGCCATGCTTACAGGTGAGACCTATCCGGTAGAGAAAAGTATTTCTGTGCTTCCGGCTGATACTCCCCTTGCCCAGCGTACAAACGCGGTTTGGATGGGAACCCATATTGTAAGTGGCACCGCAAAGGCATTTGTTGTCCTGACCGGTAAAAATTCTGAGTTTGGTAAAGTTTCAGAACGACTAAAATTAAAAGCCCCTGAAACTGAATTTGAACATGGCATCCGCAAATTCGGGTATTTTCTTGGAGAAGTTACCCTGATCCTCGTCATCATGATCTTTGCCATCAATGTTTTCCTGCACCGGCCGGTTCTGGAATCTTTTCTTTTTTCACTTGCTCTTGCCGTTGGGCTGACACCTCAGCTCTTGCCTGCCATCATCAGCATCAACCTTGCACATGGCGCTAAAAGAATGGCCGCAAAGAAGGTGATCGTGAAACGGTTGGCTTCTATCGAAAACTTTGGCAGCATGAATGTCATTTGTTCTGATAAAACTGGAACCCTTACCGAAGGAACTGTTCAGGTAAAATCAGCGCTCGATATTGGTGGGGAAGAAAGTGAAAAAGTGTTTCTATTTTCTTACCTCAATGCTTTTTACGAAACTGGCTTTACCAATCCTATCGACGAAGCCATTCTTAAACATCGAAAGATCGACCTGACCACCTATAGCAAACAGGATGAGATTCCATATGATTTTCTTCGGAAACGCTTGAGTATAGCCGTTACCCATGGAGATGAACACCTGATGGTGACCAAAGGCGCCCTTGCCAATATCCTTGAAGTGTGTTCCTCTGCTGAGACAAAGGAGGGAACCATAGTTGATATTTCATCCGTTCAGGATCAGATTCAGGATCACTTTGCAGGCTTCAGCAACCAGGGTTTTCGCACGCTGGGCATTGCCTATAAAAAGATTCCGGCTCAATCAATAATTAAGAAGAGTGATGAAGTTGACATGGTCTTTGTTGGCTTTCTCACCCTCTTTGACCCTCCAAAGGCGAACATCATTGATACCGTTGTCAACCTTAAGAAACTGGGTGTCTCACTAAAAGTTATCACAGGAGACAATCATCTCGTAGCAGCCAGTCTGAGTAAAAAGATGGGACTCTCTGATAACATCATCATCACCGGCCCCGATCTTCGTCAAATGAGTGACGATGCATTGATCAAGAAAGTAGGTGGAGTGGATGTATTTGCTGAAATTGAACCCAACCAGAAAGAACGGATCATCATTGCCCTTCGTAAGGCCGGAAATGTTGTCGGATACATGGGTGATGGCATCAACGATGCCTCTGCACTGCATGCTGCTGATGTCGGGATCTCTGTTGATACCGCTGCCGATGTTGCCAAAGATGCAGCAGATATTGTATTGCTCGAAAAAGACCTGGGTGTCCTCGTCCAAGGCGTTAGAGAGGGCCGCACCACTTTCGCCAATACATTGAAATACGTGTTTATGGCTACCAGCGCTAATTTTGGGAACATGTTTAGCATGGCAGGGGTATCCCTCTTTATTCCTTTTCTTCCTTTGTTGCCCAAGCAGATCCTCCTTACAAACCTGATGACTGATTTCCCCGAAATGACCATTGCAACCGACAATGTGGATGAACAAATGATCGACTATCCCCGTCGCTGGGACATCAAGGCCATCCGTAAGTTCATGATCACCTTCGGATTGGTAAGTTCGATATTTGATTACATGACATTTGGACTTCTCTTGCTGATTCTTCGCGTCAGTGAAAGTCAATTCAGGACAGGCTGGTTCATCGAATCAGTTGTCTCAGCTTCATTGATCGTTCTGGTCATCCGAAGCAGGAAACCCTTCTTCAAAAGTAAACCTGGTAAATACCTGCTCATCGCAACGCTCTCAATCGTGGTCATAACAATGATCCTTCCCTACACACCACTTGGAACCCTTTTCGGATTCAGCCCTCTCAACATAACCACATACCTGCTTATTCTACTGATCATCGTAATTTATATCGTTGCTGCAGAAATAACCAAAAACATCTTCTACCGGAAAATCAGGTTTTAACAAGGTCGACTTACCCTGGCTTTTAGGCCGGGGTAAAGAAAGCTTATACAGAAGAACGTTTACCGAGCAAACTAAAGAGCTCAATATTACTTTTAACCTGAAACTTTTTCCTCAGAGATTTAAGCGTTTTCTCAAGAGTAGAAACACTGATATTCATAGTGGATGCAACTTCATGTTGATTTAATCCGCTGGCCAGCAAAATAATAAGTTCATGTTGTACAGGCGTCAAGCTGTCTGATGGATGATCATCGTTCGGATCCTTAACTTTTTGAATCGAATCTTCAAGTTTAACATTAAAGGTCTTTTCACCCCTGGCAGCTTTTTCGATGATGGTTTTTAACTCAGTTCGTGATGCTTTTTTTGAAACAAACGCCATCGCCCCCTCTTTATACATCTTCTGCTTCCATACTGAAGAATCTTCAGAAGTAAAAATAATAATCTTCTTTTCCGGAAACTGCTTTCTCAATGCTTCAATGTTTTTAACAGGGAGCATGTTTTCAAGCCAAAGGTCAAGAATAAAAATATCAAAAGAATCTGGATCAGCATTTTTAATTGCATCTTCAACACTCGATGAAGCTCCAGCAACACTAATGCCATCCCGCGATGAATAAAAATGTCGTTTAAACCCTGAAACAATGATTGAAAAATGATCCTCAACAATATAAAGACGTATCATAAGAATTTACGATTTACAATTAATTTTTTGATTTACAATTTCCGGATTATCATTCCACCGTAAAATTCGGTAAAATCATAATTCAAAATTCAACCTCCTAATTCATAATTAAAAACTTTTGCCAGCTAATCTGCAACGCACCGTACTGAGAATGCATTCACCCGAAAAGCCGGATACGCCGACACACTCGGGTCACTGATATTCATCCCATGTGCCCAGGCCTTTGTGCTGCCTTGTGGTGTTGACGACCAAAAGAACGTAGCAAAGCCCTGGAAATCCCAGGAACTATTAAAATGATTAGCTCCGGATAAAAGTGCATCAAAACCGGAATAACCGGAATATTTAAGAGGATTCCCCGCAAAGCCATTGTTGATATAATTGGCAAATAGCGTGTTCCAGTCATTTTCTGTCGGAATATGCCATGCTGGGGGACAAAACCCCTGATCGGCAGGAGTATCATCATACTGCATCACTTCGTCCCACTCGTAGAGCCCTCCCTGATTTATACAATTAAGAGGATTGTCATTAAAACAATACTTCTCAGAAACACAATTGTCTCTCTGGTCCTGGGAAGATGCAAGGATTGTTCCATAATTAAGATTTGATGCCATCCAGCATTGCGATCCAATCTGAACTGTCGGATAGACTTTATTATCCCTTATGTCGGTAATTGGATCACCACATGTCACGTGTGACGCGTCACGCGTCACGATCTGTCGGATAGCAGTTGCTGCGCAATTATTTGCATTGGTATATGAGTAAACGATTGTATGTGTCCCAACGCCTGTTGCCGATGGGTCAAAAACACCAGTCGATGAATTCACTCCTGGCCCGGAATAATTTCCACCCAGTGGTATTGCTCCTTTCAACTTTATTGGTTTTGCATTGACTGTTGTAATCGTATCAAAACAGGTTGTGAAAGTCACAATTGGCGCCAGTGTCCCACTCATGATGATCTTCGCTGAGGTCGCAGGATTACCGGTTACGCAACCAAGATTAGAGTGCATCACACAGTTTACGCTATCGTTATTGGCAGGGTCATAAGTAAAAGTTATTGAGTTTGTCCCGGCATTAATGCCATTTACCTTCCATTGATATGAGGGAATACCTCCATTTACCTGCAATGCTGAATATGTAACCGCTGAACCCAGACAGAAAGGATTTGAAGAAGCCGTAATTGTAATACTAACGGCAAAGTTAGGGTTGACAGTTACCTCATACTGGATGCTGGATGCTGGATTGTTTGTTGTGCAAGTCTCTGAGGAGGTCAGAACACAAGAAACAAGGTCATTGTTTGAAGGGATATAGGTGAAGTATTGGCTATTGGTTCCTGAGTTAACCCCATTTACTTTCCATTGGTAGGATGGTGTTAATCCTTCATTCATTGGCTGAGCAGTAAAGTTAATTGGTGATCCGGCACATATTATGGAAGGTGAGGAAGTTAATGTTATACTTACAGGCATGTTTGGATTCACAATCATCATAATGGAATTGGAAGGAGCAGGGTTATTGGAGATGCAAACTGTTAATGATGATGAAAGAACACAGCTTACAACATCTCCATTAACGGGGATGTAAGTAAACCCTGTTGAATCGGTCCCTGCATTTGTGCCGTTTACTTTCCACAGGTAAATTGGTGTTGTTCCTGGATTGGTTGGGGTGGCAGTGAAAGTGACAGATGTTCCGGCACAAACATTATTTCTGGATGGAGTGATACTTACTTTCACGGAATCACCCGGAGTAACAGTCACCGTATAGTTAACAGGTTGACCAACACAACTCCCGACTTTTGGGGTTATGGAATAAGTGACGATTCCTGGTGTTGAAAGTGGATTGACCAGTACCTGATTTATAATAAGTCCTGAATCTGCACTGAACCCAGTTATAGTGCCAGACGTGAGGTTGGCGGTCCAATGATAGATTGTACCAGAAACTGATGATGTCAATACAATATGGGTGGAATCTCCCGAACAGATTGACTTTGAAAGAGGGTTGTTGGTCACCGATGGAGCAGGAGTAGTAATTAACTGCACAGTATCCGCTCCGCTGCATGCATTAGAATTGGTAACAGTCACAGCATAAGTACCAGCCTGGTTTGTGGTGTATGTTTGAGTTGTTCCCACAGTCAACCCCAAACCAATATTTTTCCATAAATAGGTGCATCCTGTGCATGCTCCGGCATCGAAAGTCACTGAATGGCCAATACAAACTGTTTGATTTGGGCCAAGGTTGGGTTGAGGGCTTGCAAGGATATTTATTACCTGCCAGGCGGTATCGGTGCGGTGATCGATGTGCTTTACAAATAGTTCAACGGTATAAGAACCTGGATTTGAATAAACATGAGAAGGGGTTGGTGAGTTTGAGAAATTGCCTGACCCTGAGGCTGGATCTCCAAAATCCCAGTGGATGCTATCGGCAACCGGCCAGATAGAAGAAGTGAAATTCACCGAATCATTGGCACATAAAATGGTTGAATGGTGAATATAGACATAATATTTTTGCAAGAACTGAGGAAAACCCATTTCAGCAAGGTTTGTACTTAAGAGACAAATAGCATCTTTTTGAAAATTGCATCCTGCCCCTTGCTGGGATGGATTACTTATAACACTGAGGGAATCTTGATTATGAACTGATGTGTATATTTTAAAATCAGGAGCCCTTTGTAATTGGGAATATTTTTGAAAACCTGTAGGTTGATGAATTGAACTTATTAAAAATTCACTCTCTTTAAACCCGACTGAATCGGTTTTAGTTGCATCATATTGAAGCAGTTTAGTAAAGCTGTTATTATTATTTGTAATGTCATAAATACTAAGATACAGATATTTATTATCTATTGAAAATTCAGCGCCACAATTTTCAAAATTTTGTTTATGAGTGCATTGAATTTTAAACAAGGGAGTAATAACTCCTGTCATGCTGTTAAAATTACAATATTCTGCAGTACTATCATAAAGACAAACTAGTTTCATTCCATCAGGAGAAATTTTTATTTGATCTATACTTTCTACATCCGCTGAATCGGCTAAAATTAAACTCTGACTAATAACAGGAATGGTATCAATTCCCGAGGAATTTATTAAGTAAGAAAGATATAAATAACTATTATTCCGATTACGAACAACAATCCAAACATCTTTATTATTATGGTGTCTTGTTCCGGTAATCACGAAACTTGCATGTACTCCTCCAGGAATAGGAACCGACTTTTGTCCAGGGACCACATCTCCAAGACCCCCATCTAATCTCATGTCAATGATTGAATACAATAGTCCTATAAAGCCGGTATCAGGATCAGGGTCAAATACAGAAAAAATATAATAACTACTGTCATTAGTTAATTTTTGAACTGCGAAATAAGGTTGTCGTGTAGAAGAACTGGTAATAAAAGGCATCAGATTCCCATTGGGCATCATAACATTATTCCTGTTATATACTTTTTCTCCTAACATATCATCTCCGTAGAAGAAAACATTCCCAAGAGAATCGGAAACTGTTAGAGTTGAGTTATTAGAAGAAAAATTTGGAGAACAATTGGTTAATGGAACCGGTGAACCTGAATTAAATGTTATTCCTGCATGTTTACCGAAGTACCAGTTGTTCCATTCACCCTGGGAAAAAGTAAGAACAGGGAACAGAGAAAAATAAAAAATAATAACAAAGAAAAAGTGTGTATTTATATTCATTTTATCATCGTTCCCTGTTTAAAAGAATCCAAATAGAACAAAAGAATGTTAAAATTAACTAATGTACAACCACAGAAAAGCTATGTACACAACTAAGAAAATCATTCCAGTACCATGAGTTTGATCCGTAAGATTGATTTATGGGTGTCTGGCATGTTCCACCATGTCTTTGGGCGCCTACAACAATTATTCCATAGATACCATCAGAAGAAGCAGGTCCAATATTGTAATCGAATGAATAACAAGTAGGGCCACCTTTTAAAATACTACTACAGGTTGCAGTACCAATGGGTGATCCATTAGCGGTTATGACCACTTGTAAATCATAATATCCATTATAAGCACCCCCACAGGAATCAGTTAGAGTTATATTAAAATAGAAACGTACAGTTGCATGCGCTACTGATGTTGATCCAACCAAGATAAATGTTATTAACGAAAAACTTAAAATTATCATCTTTTTTCTCATAACCTAAGGTATAAAGTTAATAAAAATTTGTGTTATGCCTAAAATTTCCTGACATTTTACAAGAAATCAATATTCTTTTATTTTTTATGTATTTTTCCCTTACCTCCTTCTTTTGTTTGTGATTCTATGGTTTTAGGGATCATTTAATTTCATTCAACTGCTAGGAGGTTTTCTTTTCGGATTCATAAATTGAATAAGATTCATTTCCTTGCCTTAATGCCTCTTTAATTGTCATGCATTTTTGCTTAATATATTCTATTGTAAAATGTGGGTTGATGATTGGTTTCGTCGCACTTGAGTAAATTTTTATTTAAATAGTATTTTCTGAATTTAATGATAGCAAAGGTACATTATACAAAATAAAAAAAACAAGAGCTATTATCCGTAATAATTAGATGCGGAACACCGTAAATATTAACAATGTAAAATGGCTAATTGATTGATATTGTGATAATATCAGAATTTAATCCGTGCACAACTGGTGCACGGCCGGTACAAATGATTTTATTTTCAACGAATTTTTAATAATTTGAACTCATAATTCAAAATTCATCCTCCTGATTCATAATTAAAACTTTCGCCAACTAATCTGCAACGCACCCTACTGAGAATGCATTCACCCGAAAAGCCGGATACGCTGACACCCTCGTATCAATTTCGTTCATCCCGTATACAAAAGCTTTTGTTGAGCCATTGGGAATTTCCGGTTTTATTGAGTTGATTTTTGTATTTTCAAAATTATTATGTAAGTTTGTACTATGATTAAAGAAGATAATAATATAATAACCATTAATCACGAAATTTTAGGTGGGACTCCTGTATTTACTGGGACAAGAGTCCCAGTGAATTTTTTCTTTGAATACATTGAATCGGGTGAAACACTTGATGAATTTCTATTCAACTTTCCTACTGTTAAAAAAGATCAAGCTTTACAATTGCTCGAAATTGCAAAAAACCTAATTATCAAACAAGTTCCTGATGAGAATTTTGCTTGACGAAAACATCCCAAGAAGGCTTAAGTTTGATTTTAATATTGCTGATGAAATCAATACAGTTCAGGAAATGAACTGGCAAGGAAAAAAGAATGGAGAGCTGCTGGGGTTAATGACTTTGGCGGGATTTGATGCTTTTATTACAATGGATAAAAATCTTCAATATCAACAGAACATTAAAAGGTTCTCAATTCAGATTATTATCCTGGATGCATTAGATAGTAAGTACAAAACGCTACAACCTTTAATTTTCAAAGTAACAAAAGCGCTTAATGGAAAAATATCAGGTCAAATACTAATGATCTCATAATCTATTCATAATTCAAAATTCAACCTCCTAATTCATAATTAAAAACTTTCGCCAGCTAATCTGCAACGCACCGAACTGAAAACGAATTCACCCGAAAAGCCGGATACGCCGACACACTTGGGTCACTGATATTCATCCCATGTGCCCAGGCCTTTGTGCTGCCTTGTGGTGTTGACGACCAAAAGAACGTAGCAAAGCCCTGGAAATTCCAGGAACTATTAAAATGGTAAGCCCCTGATAAAAGGGCATCAAAACCGGAATAACCGGAATATTTAAGAGGATTCCCCGCAAAGCCATTGTTGGTATAATTGGCAAATAGCGTGTTCCAGTCATTTTCTGTCGGGATATGCCATGCTGGGGGACAAAACCCCTGATCGGCAGGAGTATCATCATACTGCATCACTTCATCCCACTGGTAGAGCCCTCCCTGATTTATACAATTAAGAGGATTGTCATTAAAACAATACTTTTCCCAAACGCAGTTGTCTCTCTGGTCCTGGGTTGAGATCAATTCAGTTCCGTAATTAAGATTTGATGCCATCCAGCATTGCGATCCAATCTGAACTGTCGGATAGACTTTATTATCCCTTATGTCGGTAATTGGATCACCACATGTCACGTGTGACGCGTCACGCGTCACGATCTGTCGGATAGCAGTTGCTGCGCAATTATTTGCATTAGTATATGAGTAAACGATAGTATGTGTCCCAACGCCTGTTGCCGATGGGTCAAAAACACCAGTCGATGAATTTACTCCTGGCCCGGAATAATTTCCACCCAGTGGTATTCCTCCTTTCAACTTTATTGGTTTTGCATTGACTGTTGTAATCGTATCAAAACAGGAAGTAAAAGTGACAACAGGAGCCAGTGTTCCACTCATGATGATCTTTGCTGAGGTTGCAGGATTACCAGTTACGCAACCAAGATTAGAGTGCATCACACAACTAACACTGTCGTTATTGGCTGGGTCATAGGTAAAAGTGATAGAGTTTGTTCCGGCATTTGCTCCGTTCACTTTCCACTGATAAATAGGCCCAGGCCCTCCATTTATTGGTGTGGCAGAGAAGGTGACAGGTGATCCGGGACAGAAGGGATTGGATGAAGCTGAAATGGTAATACCTGTCACCAAACTAATGTTTTGGATCATGGTGATGGTGTTGCTGGTTGCCGGATTGTTTGTCCTGCAGTTTACAAAAGAGGTCAGAATACAATTCACCTGGTCATTGTTTGCAGGGTTGTAGGTAAAGTATTGACTGTTTGTTCCTGCATTTATTCCATTCACTTTCCATTGGAACACCTGTGCAGGCCCGCCGTTCGTCGGTGCCCCGGTAAATGTGACAGGTGAACCCAAACAGAATGGATTGTTAGAAGCAGAGATCGTTATCCCCACAGAAAGGTTCTGAAGAACTGTCATAGAAATCTGAGCACTGGTTGCAGGGTTATTTGATGTACAGGTATCAGAAGAAGTCAATGTACAGGAAACCACATCACCATTCGATGGAAAGTATGAATAACCGGAACTATCCGTCCCGGCAACATTCCCATTAACTTTCCATTGATAATTTGGTGTGGTACCTCCGTTTGTTGGTGTTGCAGAGAATGTGACTAAAGTACCGGTACAGATCTGGGTTCCTGGTGAAGAGATTGTGATTCCGACCGGATTTAGTGGATGAATGGTAAGATGTATGGTGTCTGAATTACTGCACCCTGAAGTATCGGTCACCCTCACCATATAACTTCCCGCAATACCTGTTTTATAGGTTTGTGCATTCCCGATATTAAATTGTTGTGAAGTCAGATCCGACCAAACGTAAGTGCAACCCATGCAATATCCTGCATTAAAGATCGCTGAGTCTCCCTGGCATAAGTTTATATCTGGGCCAAGGTTTACAGATGGACGGGGCTTGAACGCCACATTTACACTGTCGCTCGATGAGCAGGTTCCCAAATGACCAATAACCCAGTATAAACCTGCACTCTTTGCCCAGATGGTCCTGGTCAAAGCGCCTGTATTCCAATGGTAAGAAGACAAACCGGCCCCTGCATCGAGAAGTACACTGTCTCCCTGGCAAATTGAACGATCAGGACCAAGATTAATCTGACTGAGAACCGACACATGTATAGTATCAGAATCCGTAAAACTACAAGGGGAGACAGGAACATTAACCCAATAGGTTCCTGAATCATGAACATAAATAATTTGTGTGGATTGTCCTGTATTCCAATGGTACCATGATTTTCCGGGACCAGCATCCAATTTCATACTATCACCTGTGCAAATGGAAGTATCTGCTCCTAAGTTTACAGGTGTAAAAGTCAGGTTTGAAATAACTATAGTATCACTCAATACACAAGATGCCGATGTTTTTTGAACCCAATAAGTTCCTGGTGTTGTCACCGTGATGGTGCGTGTTGTGGCATTTGTACTCCAAAGATATTGATAATCACCATAACCAGCATCGAGTAATATTGAATCTCCCGGACATAGTGTTCGATCAGGCCCAAGATTTAATCCGGAAAAGTTCGTATAAACGTTCGACCTTAAAGCGCCACCCCTTAATTCGTTAATAGTGGAGATCTGGAAATTACCCGTTGAATTACTATAAGTCATTGGAATAGGTTCACCTATATCATATCCATAAAACCCCCAAACATTCCCAGTTGAAGGAATTGGAATAAAGTTTGCAGGAACCAATATTGTTTGAATGTATGGAACGGAACATGTAAAATTACCGCAATCGACAGTCTTACATAGAATATTCATATCATAAGAATCTACTTGACCGTATGGGCCTGTTCTTTCAAAAGTGACCTGGTATGATCCTGCGCAGGATAAGGGCGGAATAATTTCTCCTGCAACTTCAGAAGACATAATATTATTTTTATGGAATATATAAACTTCAACAGGAAGATTGCTTTGAATATAATATGGATTATATGTAAATGCTTCATATTTTACGCGTTCCCCGCGATTAATCACCCCAAGTTCATTACCATCAACAGATACTGAAGTTGAATCTGTAAATGCGTAAATATATAGAGTCGAAGTACTTCCTGATCCCATTACTACCGTAAATGCAAGATATTCATTTGAGACTAAAGTTCGGGGAATTAACTGATCACCCGCAATATCAATGGATAAACCAGAAGCACCATCCGGCCTAACAGCATCATCTGTCACAGTCACTGCAACAGGTTTATCAGAAAAAACAAAAGTTCCCCCAAGATGTGAACTCGTATCCCCGGTCAATGCCCTGCCCGACCATGCCTGTCCCCGGTTCAAATGAATAAATATGGTATCCAATCCAGTCTGGCCTTCCATCGGTTTAGTCGGAACAATTTTTACTGTTGTTCCGTCTTCAGAGGCAACAACCGAAATCGAGTTTCTCGCCGGAGGATCACAATAAGGATAATTAATATATTGATCCTGTGCAGGGATAATAAATTCATTGCCCAAGGCATTATATCCCTTTAAGGTATATCCTTCAGAGTTGATCCTGTTCTGGATCTCATAAACAGCATTTATCGGTTTCGTAGAAGTAATTAGAAGCCCGGAATTTAGTATTGTATTAGCAGGCTTACATTCAATCTCATCGATGAAAGCAGTAAGGTTGAGTTGATGAACGGAATCATTTGGGAGAGTATCGGTTATTACATGAAAATTTGGATTGGCCGGCTCACTGATATTGACAATTGCGGGCCCTTCGCTTGTTGAGATCACTAAAACAATGGGTCGATCAATTCCAGTTGTATCATATATTTGTGGGTAAGTGACTGCGTAGGATATTTGCGGTGCAGCAAACCAAAACTCACGATCTGTTTGTGAATACCCGACCACAGCCATCAAAGTAAAAATAATTAATATAAAAAACCGTAATTTGGTACTGAAATTCATTGGCTCATAATATCGGCATGAGTTAGGTTATCCCCCAAAATTAGATAAGTTTTGTTTTATTAAAGCCAAAAGGGAAAAATAATTTCCCTTTGGCTTTTAAAGAGTCTAATATAACGAAAAGTTTGAACATGTTATCTTGTGATACTAATCTTGTCTGATGCGATGATAGATCCTTCTATTTCAATTGATACTAAATAAATACCAGGTGCCCAGTCTTGTGAGTTGATCATGATTTGACCTTTTTCCTTCGTCAGTGGCTCAATATTTATCAACTTTCCAAGAGAGTTAAAGACTTTCAATGTTGCAAATGATACAAACTTTGTGGATAAATTATAATCAACAACAAAGAATGTATTAGCTGGATTTGGGTGAACTTTTAAATAACCATCAGTAGGTTGAGAACCATTTCCACCTTGATTATTAGTCATAGTCGAATCAGTGAATACAGGAAGAATAATTGGTTCACGGTAATTGATTTCCTTTGAGGCAATCAGCAGGTTCCTTGCATAGGCTCCCAGGCAATTAAAGCTATTATCATTAATCGCTTCTAATTCGGAAATTTGTCCGGAACTAAGATTCAAAATAGAGGTAGAGGATTTCCTGAGATCCAACACGATATTGAAAAGGCTTTTGAATGATAAATAGTCTTTTTGATTATCAGATGTTAAAGAAAATCTACTTGGTATATCCGCTACAACACTTTGTGCCAAGCCGACTTCTTTCTGTTGTAAATAAAAGAAAGCCAGATCAAAATACGAATTAAGTGTGTTTCTCAACGTGTACTTGTTAACAACACTATCCATTTCAGCCTTAGTAATCCCTCCTTTAGTAATGATATTATTGACATTAGGATTGTCCTGAGTCTGTGATCCACCTCCATTATTAATAGTATTTGGACATTGATTAGATGGATTAATTAATGAAGAATACGTGGAAACATTGATTGTACGATACCAAGGAAAATATGAGTAACCAGCTGGTTGAATAGAATTTTGAGGATACAAATATTGACTTATAGGATTACAGTTAGCATCGTAAATGTCATATTTTGGTACTGGAGTGCCAAGATCATGGAATAGGTTAAATACTGGAACAATATTTCCCCCAAAAATAGCATTCTGGTAATCGGCAATGCCATAATTTGGTTGCAGGCTTCCCGTGAAGGTAATTCCAATTGAGACCGTTGTTGAGTTAAAAGTATTGCAAACATAGCAAAGCCCATCGGTGTTTGGATAAGGATCTCTGTTGGCATATTGTGCAATTGTACTATATTTTAACCCAAGAAATGTATTCCTGTATATCACATTTGCGTCAGTACCTGAGTTGTTAACGATAAGCCCGATGGTTGTTGGATTGGTCGAAGTTGATTGGAATGTATTTCCTTCCACATGATATTGAGTGCAATTATCAAGGTACATACCATAAGGACCTACAATAGAGACTCCTCCTGCAGGTTCAGGAACAGTAAATGTATTCGATACTACGGTTGCGTTAGTATATGCACTGAGATACACACCACTTTGTACTGAGTAAAAATCAGACGATGACACAGTGCAAGGATAATACCCGGAAGTATTTACGGCATAAATACCTCTTGTAAGATTAGTAAATGTACATCTTACCAAATCCTGGGTCGGACATGGGCTTATGTTGCTATTACTGCACCAGGCACCAACATTGATACCTGAACCTGATACATTAATCCCTGTCCCATAAGGATCAGTAGAATATGAATTGATAAATGAACATCCCAATGCAGACACTGAGGTATTATCTGTTACAGTTATAAAAGAAGCAAATTGATTAATATCATTAATAAATGGTGTTGTTGAGAATTGACAAGATGTAAATGTTGGACAACTTGCTGAGTAAGTATAAGGCCTGACATCTATTCCAATTCCGTTATCTGTAAATATACCCTCGTTTGCAGTGACGATTCCACCGGCATAGGTATCATCAAAGCCTGATCCTGAACGTTTTCCACATAAGATACCAATTTCTGCATTATCAATTTCCCCGTTATTCAATACATTTACGGTTCCCTGGTAGATGGCATTATGTTTTTGATTGTATTGACCCCAAACCTCAATTCCCATCCAAAAGTCAGTACAATTAGATGTGATTTTTCCACCATTGATGATAAGTTTGCCGCCCCATGATTGGCCGTTTCCTTGTTGAACAATAATTCTGCTTTGAGGTACCATAAAAACTTTTCCAACAACTGTCAAGGTAGCGCCCGGTTCAATAATTATATCAGAGTTAACATAGGTCTCATTTGTCCAGGTCTCATTAGAAGAAATTGTAATTGGAGAGTTTGGATTGTAATTACAATTCACATCATAAACAGCATTATTATTGGCGTTAAGTCTATACTTTCCCCATAATGTTTTTACAGCGCGTCCTGGAGTTTTCCAAACATAGAGTTTTGTTCCTGAACATGCGATAATTTCATTTTTTCCATCATTATCTATGTCATCAATACATGGTGTTGCATAAACCAGGCCACAATTGATTGGGAACCCTACAGCAGGTTGTCCGGATAATTTATAACCGAAAATCTTACCATCACTTTCATTATTGGATGCAACCACAATTTCAACTTCATTGTCACCATCAATGTCAGCCAGTAATGGAGTAATGCGCTGTGCTTGTAAACCGGGAACAGGTATTGGAAAATGGCCTGAACCACCCTCAAATGGAAGATTATTTCCTTGGTAATCCCATGCATATATATTATCATCTTCAGCAATTACAACTTCCATATGGCCATCATTATTAATATCTCCAACACTGGGAGCAGGTAACCAGGCAGTGACACCAGAACCACCAGGAACGGTCACAGGAAAAGTATGATCATTATAACCCCAACCAGATATGCAATTTCCTGTATTGTCAAGGACAAATAAATGTGCAGTAAATGCTATTTTGCTATGATACCATATTTGTGTTGGATCATAAGAAACACAGATCAATTCAGATTTACCATCATTGTTGATATCAGCTACAGCAATTGGGGCATCCATTGCATCATTATGTCCTGTATTAGCATTGTAATATTCAAAGAAAGAACCATCCGGATTATTAGAGATTGGATTGCCGTCTGCACTCCATACATAAATGCCATCAGTATTATCACAATTATTACCAATACCAATAATATAGTTTTTATGTCCAGTTTGAAAAAGGTCTGCTACTACTGGGATACTCATAGTCGCATTATTAGAAGGAATACCAATTGGCCACCCATTAAAATTTGAACCATCGGCACCATTTAAGACATAAAAATCACTTCCCCATTCCCCTTTTAAACTTACTTCTGTTAATCCATCATTATTATAATCCGCCAATACATCTCCGGTTAAATCTCTACCAGTTACGGTACTCCATTTTTTTAGAGGCAACCCCGTATTTGGATCAGCGTCCTTAGTAGAGAAACAAAAAGTAGTATTTTGATCAGTGCTTAAATTGTTAGCTCCATCTCGTGTGGTCACGAGTAATTCGGCTTTCCCATCCTGATCAACATCTGCAATTGCAGGCGTAGCAGTGCTTCTGCAATCAAATTGGTAAAAACCACTTGCAGAAGAAGGAAATAATTTCGTTCCATTGGAATTGTACCCAAGAACAGAACCATTAGTGCCATTGATATCCTCAGTTGACATAAATACCTCTTTTTTTGAATCGCCATTAACATCAAATGTCATGGGTGATCCTTCAGATCTATATCCTAAACCAGTAAAATCAATTGGCCAACCGGATTGTAACGGAAATGATGTCCACGCTTCTAATGGAATTGATAGCGGTCCTTCAACACCACTAAGTGAAACGGCACTTACTTCATAATAATAAGTGGTTAATGGTGGAAGATTATAATCATTATAAAATGCTGATCCGGGTAAAATCGCAGAATTTAGTTTGGTATAAGGACCACTTAAAGATGAACTGCGGTAAATGTTGTACCCCTGAAGAGTAGTTTGAAAGTTTGTTGGAGCTGTCCAATAAAGATCAATCTGATCAAAGGTGCTTGTGAAGCCGCCCCATTGAATTTGGGCAGGAACATTTAAATTTAATGGAATTACCCAGGTCTTTCCATAAGAATTGACGATTGTAAGTGTGAAATCCAATTCTTGATGACCATATGAATTTACTACGTGAAAATGATATGGCGTAGTATTCTGAGCGTTTGAATAGGGCTGAATATCTCCATAGCTTTGTTGTGAATTGCTCATAATATCAACCCATAGGGATGTTGTTGATAAGGTCGCAACAATACCTGTCCCAACAGCGCTCCCCGTATTGTTAAGTGAAACAGTCAAATCAACATCATCACCGGGATTAATGATATTATAACCGCTGGTTGAGTTAAAACTTGTCGCTTTTATCGACATTACAGGGCTATGTAAGGTCATAACAATATCACCTTGATAGGGGGGGCTGGTTAAAGCGAGATGTAAATCAACGATTTGATTATCTACAGCATTATTACTTATCTGGAACAAGTAGTCCGGATTAGATGTACTGGTTCCATTGGCAGGTATATTCCCAAATGATGACGTTGGTTGAAGGATGTTAATAATGCTATTACTACAGCTTAATATCCCTACAACGTTATTAGCATGTTGAATACCATCGTTCGTTAGTGTTATTGGGAAATCTATTGTTTCCCCGGCATCCGGCTGATGATCTTGATTTCCTACACCAGGTGAAGGGCCATCGTTTATTACGTAAGCCGAAATATAAAGATTGGGGTCATTCGGATTCTGTATAACAGGTATGTTACCTTCAACAGGTAGATATTGTCGTGCTGTTACTTTATAGGTCAATTGACCAATCGTGTTAATTATACAAGAATAATTAACCGAAATTGGGTTCCCGGTTCCAAGTGCACTTTGAACATGATATACTTCTCCATCTTTCAAAAAACAAATTTCAGCTTCAAAACCAACCCTAAGCCCTGTTATTGTTAATGAAATATTGTTCTGGCCGGTCACAAGGGTTGCAGGAGTTGGAGTGACAGTCAGAGGACTATTGGGAATATCATCCCAAATTTGTAATGCAGGATCGCCAAATAATGTCCATTTTCTTTTATAATAACCATTATCATAATAGGAATTCCCCATATAGCAAGAGTTCTTAAACATATCATAAGCATGTACAATATTAGTTGTGTTCGAACAATAAAGATAATTCAATAAAAGACTGAATCGAAAATCTTCAGGCTGCCATCCAGTACCTGCGTTAGCAATAGCAAGGACAGCACCACCATTTGCATTTTTTATGTCATGTGAAACAATACAATCCTTTTCAAACCTTCCTGGATCACACCCATTGGTGAATAGAATATGCAATGCAGATCCATTACTAAGCCCATCAATATCTTGTTCGGTAAGCGATTGATCTTTCATATTTACTGACGCTCCCAAAGTATATGGTCCGGAATGATCACAATGCATTATGAAATTATATCCACCATATGCGCCAACATTACTCATACGGTCAATAGCATTATTTCTGCTCAATTCTTCATCTCCGGGACAAGTATTGTAAGACTGGTCATTATAATCGTCATAAAGACGCCACTTATTGTACTGTATATCAGATGGAATACAAGCATTCGTAAATGCAGAATTAAAATCACATGAAGTATTATATGGTGGATTATAAATAGGATCAGTGCCCCCTAGGTTTGCTCCCAAAATTAAATCATTTGAAAGGAAGTTACTTGGAATAATATTGGAGTTTAAATCGACAAGCGTTTCATATTCAATAACTTTATTAGTATAATTTTGTACATCCTGCGCATTAGAAACAGGTACTCGTCCAACAAAATTTGCCTGACTTTCATCAACTTGATCTTGCGATTCTCCAAATTGTTGATTTCCATTTGCATTCCAATCGCCATTAACGGTCGCATAATATAAGTCTGTTGGTTTCCAAACGTTATCATAAGTATCTAAATTTGCCAGTCTTGCCGGTATAATGTGATAATCACCCCCTAAAAGGACAAATAACCCATACCCATATCCCCAAACTTGATTTGTCGTGACATCAATAAGATAATTTCTGATTTTTTCAGCAGTGTCAATGCCAGGATATTTGCCATTAATGTCATTTTCAAAAGTCACAATTAATGCAGGGATTCCCTTTTTTGTTTCCCAATCAGCAAGTTGTTGGAATGCGGGTTTTAAAGCATTAATCGTTATTATCAGATAATCTGGCAATACATTTAAATTGAATGGAAATTGATTTGAGATCAATTGCTTTATTGAGTCACTATTTTTATGAACATTTTGAATCCCACCTGTAACAAATTCTAAATCTTTTTTATTTTCAATCATACTCCTAACCATGTCTTTTGTTAACTTCTGCCTTGTTTCTGAAATTCTGGGAGGGATTTTGATCGGAACATTTCCTATTTCATAGTTTATTGAAAATCTTATTGCTGAAAGTAAATTGATTTTTCGGGCACTTGGAATATATTCAATAGGATAAACGTTTACAGTAACAATCTGGTAGCCCATCACATATGAAATATCCCTAAGTTCAACAATTTTATTCGGAATTGGCGTTGCAGAAGAATAGATTGTTTGATCAGGTTTTACAAACTCTTGTTTTATTGTTTCTCCTGTTCTTCTTGGAGGTTGAGCTGGGAATACGTAATAGGTACCATCCAAAGGCGTTTTTTCAACTCCAGTAACAATAATATCTTTAACTTTTGAATTTAGAGGAATTACATAACTTAACACTTTGTAAGGTATTTGTGGAGCTCCTACAGCTTGAGTATATTGACATCCATTGATAGATAGAAAATCAAATTCCTACTGTTTCTGAATAAGAAGATCTTTTTTATCAACTTTTACCTCTGCTGAAAATTGAGCAAAACTAACCACTGAGTAAATGATTAGTAAAAGAACAAATAAATACTTTTTCATAATGGTCATGTTTTTTGATTTATGTAACAATAATTAAGCTTAGAATAACTGAGACATTTCAATAGGTATTAATTTCCTTCTTTCTTTATAAATTTTGTCGAATAAAGAACAGATGATTGATCGCTAATTACAAGACTATAATTTCCAGGAGATAGGTTTTTAAGGCCATCTATCTTGTAACTTGTTCCATGAAAAGAAGTTTCCAATAGTTTTTTCCCATCAACCGAATAGATATCAACAGTATAAAATAAATGAGACTGAATTGACGAATTACTTTGTATGGAGATATTTATTGAAGAGGAAACCGGATTGGGATAAAACGTAAACCCCTCTTTTAGTGTCTGGGGTTGTGGATTGATCCCATCAATGATACCATGTTTAAATATCCATCCATCTATAGTGCATGCAAATCCACATGTGTCGTTCGAAAAATTGATGCTTATAAAAAGAAATCCACCAAGCTGGCTTGCCCATGACTGTCCACCGTCTAAGCTACCAAACAAATAGCCAGTCCATGCCATTGCATCATATCCTGCAGTATAACCAGTATCAGGAGATGGGAATGACATATCTGTTACAATCTGTCCTGCAGCTAAAGACGATGAATCCCATGAAGCGCCAAAATCATGTGTGGAATATAGTGGTGAAGCCTCAGTGGAAATATAGGCTAATCCACTTGGAAAAGTCACAATAGAAGTTAACGATGCCCATGAACCAACAGAACCAGGAGAATGAATTGATTGCCATGTTGCTCCTGAATTAGTAGTTCTCCATATGTAGTTTTCACTGAGGCCATCAGATATTGCTAAACATGTATCCATGTTAAAAGCGGCAATTTTATGGATGCCTGCATTCAGGCTTTTACAGACGCTAAAAGTTGTGCCGCCGTTTGTAGTTTTAAGGATCACACCGGTATCTGCATAATTTTCAACCACACTGACACTTGATGAACCTGAAACCCAACCAATACTACTATTAATAAAACAAATGCTTCGAAGGTTAAGAGTTGTATTGGTAGTACATGGATTCCAGGTATTCCCGCCATCAATTGATTTTAACATTGTCCCGGTGTCTCCGCAAATGAATCCCGTATTAGAATCAATGAACTGGACATCAAATAATTGTTTAGTAGTATTGGTCTGGATCTGTTCCCAGGAATACCCGCCATTAGTTGTCCTCACAAAAAAACCACCAGGGCCGACTGCATAAGCATGGCTCACATCTAAGTTAAAGACCTTGTTTAACCTATTGCTACTTGAATAACTCGCATACCAACCTTGCGAAAAAGTAGCCCACGGTAAAACAAAGAAGGCCAAAGAAATTAAGAGATAATTTGTTTTTGTTTTCATATGTCTAAAGATTATAGATTATTATTATTACTTACTTCCATCATCATACCAAACATCCACAACTACTTTATCCTCAGAATCAACCATAACACCCCATTGTCTATCATCAATGGGAACAGAAATTTCATCGCCGCAGGAAAGATAATAAGGCCCCAGAACGGTTGTTAAATCAAGAGAATATACCCATACTGTCGCCTGACATGATTGTCCGGGGTCGGTCACGGCTGAGATACGAATAATAATATGCCTTGGGCCCGCGGGGACACACTGTTGTTTTTTCTCTAAAGAGAAACTTTGTTGATTGGTTGAAACCTGATTCGCGAAATCAGCAAAACCGGTAACAGGAATATTATAGGAGGGAATAGGGTACCTGGGAAAGCCTTGGGAATAAACAGTAAAACAACCAAATAACATAAATAACAACAGAACACTTGTTATTATTTTTTGCAGCAAGTACTTTGGATGAACCTTTATCTCCTCAATGCTTGTCGGGCATCTTTGTTGCATTAATCCGCTTTCATGCAAGATGGGTTTCGATGAATGATTTTTTTTCATATTGATTAATTTTAATGTAAATAGTATTATACAAATTTCACGGCCGTAAAATTATATTATACAAAATAAAAAAACAAGAGCTATTATCCGTAATAATTAGATACGGGAAACCGTAAATATTAACAATGTAAAATGGTTAATTGATTGATATTGTGATAATATCAGAATTTAATCCGTGCACAACTGGTGCACGGCCTTTTCGTGGAACTTTTTATTTTCGACGGATTTTTACTTCAGCGGGATAAAAATTCTCCATTTTGTGCCATTTCCAGGCGAAGATTCAAGAGTAGATTTTCCACCAATAATTTTAGCACGTTCAATGATGTTTAATAAACCGAGTCCTTCCTGTTTTAGTTTTTTAGGATCAAACCCGGGTCCATCATCCTGGTAAAGGATATAAAGGCTAGTAAATTCTATTGAAATATTCAGCTTGATTACTCCTTTGTCAACATACTTCACGGCATTTGCAAGAAGCTCCTGTATGATCCTTACCAAATGTGTGGCCATTTCAGAAGTCAGATCAATGCTATCCAGCGACAATTCCAGTTTAATGGGTACATCCGTAAGATACTGCATATCATCACAAACCCCTTTAGCCAGTTCTGCGAAGGATAATTGTTGAATGAATACCTTGCTCAACCGGTGTGAGATTTGCCTGAGATGATCGGCCAACCCGGTGAGTTTTGAATGAAGTTCATCCTTAATTCTGTCATCCCCGATCTCTGTGGACTCAATTTGCTTTAGGATCTGAGTATACAATGGACTGATCATATCATGAAGTTCCATGGCAAGCCTTCCTTTCAGGTTTTCATCCGCATCAATGATCCTTTTGGCCGAGAAGACCAGCTGTTTCTGCAACCTTAGTTTCTTTCGCTGTATGATCCAGAAGCCAATGAATGCAATACTCCCGGCAACCAACAGAAAAGATACAAACCAGAACTTCATCTGTTGAATCCTGGTCTCCTTCTGCTCGATTTCCTTTCTGTAAGTTTCTATTTTTAATTCTTTGTTCTTTACATCCAGCAACATACCGAGCAATCGAATCTGATCAGAAGCTTGTTTTTTATCTGCTTCCTCTCTTTTTTTCAAGGCTTCCTTTTCAAACGCCAAAGCGCTATCAATCTTTTTTTCTGATTTAAGAACATCGGCATAAGAATCATAAAGCGTTGACATCCAGTCATAATTATTTTCACTCCTGGCAATCGGGATGGCCTCGCCGATCAAACACGCTTCTGCTTTCCGAAAGTTATTTTTTGATAAAAAGCAGTTTGCCATATTATTCAAAACGCCCATCCTGACTTCGTTTGAACCACCCGAATCAATAGTGTTAATGGCAGATTGATAGTATTTAATAGAACTGTCCGGATTAGAAAATTGCAATCCAATATTAATTAAAATGGTTGCTCTTGCTTCTTCAGTTCCAATTGTTTTGTCAAGGAATTTCAAGGCCTGTCTTTGAATCTCAAGATATTTATTAGTATCAGGTTCAAAGAGTGCCAGGTTCCCTAATGATTTTCCCATTTGTCTAAACAAGTTATGCTTCTCTGCAATTTTATATGAAGAATCAAACATGACTTTTGCTCCCTCATTATCGTGAAGATCAAATTTCAGGCCGCCCAGGCTGTTGTATATATTTGATAGATCAACATAATCTTTTTCTTTTACCGCAAATTGCAACGCAGAATCAAGCAGCACCGTCGTCATTTTATAATCAGACGAAACGCTGTAGAGGTTTGAAAAATTGAAGAATAGTATAGGTTTAATACCGGAGAGATTGAATTTCTCAGCAATTTTTATCGCTTCAGAATAGAAGAAGTAACTCGAATCATTTCTGGTATTTGAGTACACGATCCCCATTAGCATATAAGCCCTGGCAAGAACAGCAGGATAATTCGTCTTCATCCCCAGCGATAAGGCCTGCTTTGCATAGAAAAAAGCCCTGGCATGCTTGTTTGCCTTCGTGGCATTTACCAACGAATCCAATTGATGTATGGAATCCAGACATCTTCTTTCCAGTGGATCAGGTTTGCGGTCTGATACCGGTGTCTTCTTCAAACACCCTGTCAATACCCAAATGGAAAGAAACAACAACAACGAACAGAAAATATATTTCATCGTTTTTTTTTAATATGCAAGTTTACGAAAACTTCATCATATATGCTGCATTTGTTAATATGATGAAAAGATGATGAGGATTTTTCTACCCCTGAATTGCTTACTTTTGCATAATCTGATATGAAGAAATGAACAGCAAAGTTCAAAAAATTTTAGGCATTAGCCTGATCCTGTTAACCTGGATTTTCTGGGGAATCATCTTCATCATTCCCTTCCTTAAACTTGGAGTCAAACTTTCTGCTATATTAATTACAGGATTATTAATTGCCACAAATCTATTTTGGGTCGGCGTTTTCCTCGTAGGAAAAGAATTTGCCAAAAAATTTGAAGTCACAACCAGGCTAAAAAAACTGTTTCATCGAAAACCTTCCTCCTGAGTATTTTCAATTTTTTCTTAATTTTGCGCCCTCTTCAAACTTCTGAAACTTAACACTGATACAAATCCGGTTTTGAAAAAAATAGTTCTCCTTGGTTTACTGCTTCTCCCGGCATTCCTCCTAAAAGCTCAACCTTCCGTCAATCCTTCCTCAGGAAAGATCTTTGGAATCATCATCGATTCTGTTGATCACCAACCAATCGAATATGCCACCATTGCTTTGTCCCGTCATAATGAGACGGTGATCATCAATGGAACTACTTCTGATTCCATTGGTAAGTTTAGTTTAAGTAAGATCACAAAAGGCACCTACCGGATTGTCATTGACTTTCTTGGATATGAGAAAAAATCAATCGATAACATCATTGTCAATGAAAAAGCATCTTCTGTATTTCTTGGTACAATTTTGTTATCACCGAAATCTACCACCTTACAAGGTGTTACAGTGACTGCTGAAAAAAGCATCATCGAGAACAAGATCGATAAAATGGTCTTCAATGCCGGTAATGACATCACTTCCCAAACTGGTGTAGCCATCGATGTATTGAAGAAAGTTCCCCAGGTTTCTGTTGATATAGATGGGAATGTTGAATTACAGGGAAATTCAAACATCCGCTTCCTGATTGATGGAAAACCTTCTACCATCTATGGAAACAGTATTGTGGATGTTCTTCAATCGATCCCTGCAAGTCAGATAGAGAGCATAGAAGTGATCACAAGCCCCGGTGCAAAATATGATGCTGAAGGCACCGGAGGCATCATTAACATCCTCTTAAAGAAAACCAAAGTAAATGGGATCAGTGGCAATCTTTCTCTATCCGGTGGAACCCGCCTCGAGAATGGTTCTTTTAACATCAATGCCCGTAGGGGAAATTTTGGGGTGAATGCTTTCTTGAGCGGAAATGCTCAGTTACAATCCACATCAATTACCGATCAAACACGCTGGACACAGGATTCATCCGCAAAAACACAGCTTATGCAGCACTCGGAAAGTCAATTTCAAAGAAATGGATTTCAAACCGGTATAGGATTCGACTGGACGATCGACAAGAAGGATAACCTCACAGGTGGTTTGACTTATAATCACTGGTCAAATTATTTCAAAGGCGTAACAAATCAAACTACTACAAACTACGATTCAACAGGAACGCCTGGTTCTCCTTATCTAAATAACCTGAATACCATCAACAACTATCACTCAAATTCACTGACCTGGAGTTTGAACTATAAACACAACTTTAAGAAGAAAGGGCAGGAACTGAATATTCAATACAATTCAAGTTATGCATCGAATTTTTCGGATTATCGGCAAACGCAGAGCCAGGGTCTTAATGATACGGTCTATTCAGGGATTTATGGCAGCAATCCTGGCACGGATATGATCTCGGAGATTTCAGCAGATTATAATCATCCCTTCAGTGAAAAACTGATCCTTCAGGCAGGGATGAAGGCGTCCATGGAAGAGCAGAAAAGTTCTTCAAATGTCGATACACTTGATTTGGCAACGGGAAATTATGTACCCGACTACCCCCAGACCTATACCCTCGACTACAGCCGGAACATATATGCAGCATATCTTACAGGCACATTCTCGCTCTTTAATTTCTTGGATGTAAGGCCCGGCGCACGCGTGGAACATACCGATACCTGGATCAATTATGGAAATGCTCCGGAAAGCAGCATTCCTTCTTATAACACTTTTGTTCCATCTTTGATCTTTTCCCATAATTTTAAGAATAACAATTCTCTCAAACTTAGCTACTCATATCGTATACAACGCCCCGACTACCGCGACCTGAACCCATTCATCAACCTGAGCGATCCGCACAATATTTCGATCGGAAACCCTGAACTGAAGCCGGAAGCACAGAACAGTATCGAAATGGGATACAATAAATCATTTAAGAAAGGCGGAAACCTGAATTTGGTGGCCTATTATCGCTGGAATACCGATGACATTCAAAGTTTCGTGATTTATTATCCAACTTATAAGATCGGCGATT